>Ga0222717_10000098_pt1 | contig 68858 bp, 69 predicted proteins | sample C33_18DmetaG_FD_165053 | JGI IMG/M metagenome (GOLD analysis project Ga0222717, IMG submission 165053) | Estuarine water microbial communities from San Francisco Bay, California, United States - C33_18D | ecosystem: Environmental > Aquatic > Marine > Unclassified | place: USA: California... | reverse complement strand
CACACCTATAGCTACGCAGGTAGTGCTCGGAAGGCTCTTGAACAGTGGTGCGACATGGCAGAGGAGAGCAAGCTGACTCCTTTCAAAAGGTTGGCCAAGAGCTTTCGCAAGGGAGCCGACAAGATCGTGGCATTCTGCAAGCACCGCATCACGTCGGGAAAGATTGAAGGATTCAACAATCTTGTTTCAAGAGTGGTGCATCGGGCCTGCGGAATCACTAACATGGATTACGCATGGTTGAAATTTCGGCAGCTCTCCATCCAGCAAACTTGACGGAGCGCCGATCTTTTTCACCCTGATTGGCGGATGGCTTTTCGCAGAGACTTACCACCGGACTCGCTTACTCCTGTCCGTGTGCCTGGAACATGCCCTCTACGGTTATTGGCTTTTTTCTGTCGGATTAGGGAGCTACTTCCTTGGTTAGGACGTCGAAGCCCCTAGTGGTTGAAGAGAAACTCCTTGGTGTTGATCAGTGCCCAGAGGATGTCTTCGTAGGCTTGCTGTTCAGCTTCGTTGCGTTTCTCGTCTTCTTTTACAGCGGCGAGTTTCTGGTCAAGGTACCCAGTGGCGACGGCTAGTTCTTCCGTCTTTGGAGGTCTGGCAAACGCACGGAGGTAGAGGTCTTTGATCTTGGATTCGGTAGGTCGATCCGCATCTTTGGTTAAGGCGGACGCTCGGCCATCGGTGTGGGCGAGCTTGTCTTGGATGCCTTTGGAGTTTAGCAGATGGAGGCTCTGCGCGAGGTTGGCATCTTGGGTGCGTTCGCATTCGCAGGCGCTGTCCATCTCGGGGCGGCCGAAGACCGTGAGAAAGTAGGAGTCGGAGTTGAAGCTGTCGTCTGGGAGCTGCACGGCTCGTGTGGAGATAGGCTGGCCTGGGAAGTTGGTAGGGACGTTGGTGAGATTGTCGATTGAGTCTAATAAGACTTCAGCCGTAAGTCGACGCGGATAAAAGCGGGAGTAGTTCTGCTTGTCACTTTGGTTGTATTCATTGGGCGTGGCACTGAGTTGGTAGGTCTGTGAGTTACAGATCGTGCGCACGATCTTCTTGAGATCGAATTTGCTGTCGACGAAGCTGTCTGCTAAAGCGTCGAGCAGTGCCGGATTGGTGGCGGGGTTGGTGACGCGCATGTCGTCTTCCGGCTCGACTAGGGCGCGACCGAAGAAGTGTTTCCAATAACGATTTACTAACATTCTGGCGAGGAATGGGTTGTTCTCGCCGCCCATCCACTTGGCAAGTTCTTCGCGAGGATCGTCATCGTCGCTGAGATCGAGCATGGGTTCGCCGAGAGGCATCGGGCCCACCTTTTCCTTCGTCTTGGGATGCTCGGCCTGGGCCTTGCCAGGGCGGTGGAAGATGAGTTGTTCGCCCGGCTGGAGGCCGGGCTTCTTGCCGACTTGGGAGAAGAAGGCGGAGAAGCCGTAGTAGTCTTTCTGGCTCCATTTCTCGTATGGGTGATGGTGGCATTGCGCACACTGCAAACGCACGCCGAGGAAGACTTGGGCCACGTCCTGAAGTTGTTCCTCACGCTTGTTCACGGCGCGAAACCAGGCGACTGCAGGATTGTGACCGACCTCACCAGTTGCGGCTACGATGCGACTGACAAACTGATCAAAGGGCAAGTTCTCGTGTAGGCTTTGGCGCACCCAGGCATGGAAGGCGTAGTTGCCACGTTTGTCGGCGGGGGTCTTTCGCTTGTTGCGGAGAATGGCGCTCCACTTGTTGGCAAAGTAATCGGCGTAGTCCGTGCCTCTGAGTAATTCGTCGACCCAGAGTTCGCGTTTGTTAGGTGCGGCATTGGCGAGGAAGGCCTTCGATTCTTCCGGCTCTGGCAAACGTCCTGCGATGTCTAATGTGACACGGCGGAGAAAGGTGGGGTCATCGCATGGCTCAGAGGCAGGTAGCCCAAGCGTTTTTAGCTTTGAATAAACGAGATCATCAATGAAATTCCGAACGGGTGGCAAGGTGTCGACGGGCGCACCTAAAGGAATGGTGGCGCGGAAGACATCGACGAGTTCTTGAAAACGAATCATCACGGCGATGTCGCCCGTTTGATTTCCCATCGTGACGAGGCCGCTCTCGTTTACTTCGGCCATGTCTTTCTGATTCGACTCGTATTGTACGACACGGGTGACGTCTTTCGTCGAGCCGTCGTTATAGTGTGCCGTGACTTGAAGTTGTTGATGGGCTTCTGGTTCGGTGATGCACTCCCTGGGAAAGACCTCGAGGCGCTCGACAATGGGATCAGATTCTTTCCCGTAGGGCATCCCTTGCTCGATCCAGCGGACGAGCGTTTGGTATTCGGGCGAGTCCTCGGAGAGGCGAGAGCCGCCCCCATGGGGGAGTTCGCCCGTAGCTTTGCGCAGAAGAAGGCTGTGGTGTGGTGCTGCTGGAAAGAGGCGTCGTCCTCGGCCTTCTTTGACCAGGTAATCGAAGTCTTCCAAGGGGCCGAAGCCTAACAAAGATAATTTGAAGTTGTTCTGTCCGCCGGACTTGCCATGGCATCCACCACCGTTGCAGCCGAACTTGGTGAACAAAGGCACCACTTCGTTAGGGAAATTGATCGCTTGTATGGTTTCCACTTCAGCAACTTCGACCGTCGTCGTTGCCTTCAATCCGCCGATCTGTGCGGTGACTGTTGTCTTGCCATTCTGGTTGGGTTTGACCTCGCCAGCGCCATCAATGCGGATCGTTTCAGCGGGTTCAGCTACGAACTCGACTTCGCGGGTGACATCTTTCTGGGAACCGTCCGGTAACGTGGCCGTGACCACGAGTTGTTGACTCGAATCAGGGCCTAGCAGAGTAGCGTCTCTACCCGTGTGAATAGAGAGTTCAGAGTACGGCGCGCCATGGACAGTCAAAGCGACGCTCGATAAGAGGAGGATTAGAAGGCGGATCATTAGATGACTTCAGGAAGGGGCTTATAATTCGTGTCGACCAGGAACTGCGGGCGTCCCGTGAGATCTGGAATGGTCGTCGTGTTTGGATCAATCCCCATGTTGTGGTAAAGGGTGGCAAACATCTCTTGGAAGTGGACACCGCGCTCGGTGGCTTCGCCGCCTAACCGATCGGTCTTACCAATGACTTGGCCAGTGTTCATGCCGCCACATGCGAGCAGGGCATTGGCCACGCGCGGCCAGTGGTCACGACCACCTTGAGCATTGATCGTCGGAGTGCGACCAAACTCACCCCAAGCGAGCACGGTCGTGTCGTCTGCCATGCCACGTTGATGCAAGTCTTCGATCAAGGCGCTGAGCGCCTGGTCGAAGTCGGGGAAATTCTCCTTGGCTCGCTTGAAATTCGATCCATGCCAGTCCCAGAAACTGTAGCTCAGAGTAACCACACGAGCGCCTGCTTCAACGAGGCGTCGGGCGATCAGGAACTGCTCATTCAAGCGCGGAGCGGCGTCCCCTTGCTCCTTCTCAGTGCCTTTGCCATAGCGAGCACGAATGGCAGGATCTTCTTTCCCGATATCTAGTGCTTCTAACAGACGACTTGAGGTGAGCACGTCGAAAGCTTGTTCATTAAACGAATCGAGCCCTTCCATCATTCCGCTGTGATCGACTTCCCTCCGGAACTGATCGAAGCTGCGGAGCAGGTTTTTGCGGTCACCGAGCCGTTCCAACGAGATGTCATTGAGCGCCATGTCGCTCTTGATTTCACCCGCGGGGCTGAATGGCATGTGGGCCATGCCGAGGAAGCTATTCTTGCCGAAGTTGTAGGGCGTGTGCCTCATCTTCGGAGAAAGATTTACATATGGTGGCGAGACGGAAAGGGGATCGCCATGTAGACGCGAAAGCGTGGACCCGAGTTCGGGCCAACCGCCAAGAGGTTGGTTGTTCGGGCTTCGACCGGTCATGCACTGGAACGAAGCATGTTGTCCGACCGAGCCGACGAGCGAATTCACGAAGACGCACTTGTCAGCGATGGACGCGAGGTGCGGCAGGTGTTCGCAAATGCGAATACCGGGCACTTTTGTAGAGATGGGCTTGAATTCGCCACGCACTTCGGAAGGCGCGTCCATCTTCAGGTCATACATGTCCTGATGCGGTGGCCCGCCTGGCATGTAGATCATGATGATTGCTTTGCGAGAACTCCCCTTGCCAGCTTGCTGCTCGGCACGGAGGAGTTGAGGCAAGGAAAGGCCGCCCAAGCCAAGCGCGCCTACCTTAATGAAATTGCGCCTCGATTGCTGATCACAGAAGGCGCCCCGGGATTCTCCAAAGATATTTAACATGATCGGTTAGACCAGCTCAGGCATGGGATTGAATTCCTGATCGACAAGGAAACGAGGACGGCCTGAAAGGTCGTTCACCGTCGTGGCTTTCACATCGATACCCGCATTGTGATAGAGCGTGGCAAAGACTTCTTGGAAATCGACTGGGCGGTCTACGGCTTCGCCGCCCAAGCGATCGGTCGCGCCGATGATCTGGCCGTGATTCATTCCGCCGCAAGCCAACAACGCTGTCGACACGCGTGGCCAGTGATCGCGACCGGCTTGGGGGTTGATCTTTGGCGTCCTACCAAATTCTCCCCATACGATGACTGAAACGTCTTTGTCTAAGCCACGCTGATGCAAGTCCTCCACTAGCGCACTTACCCCCTGATCGAGCATTGGGAAATCCGTGCGGGCGCGGCCAAAGTTATTCCCATGCCAATCCCAGCGACTGAACGCTAGGGTCACACAGCGAACGCCGGCCTCAACTAGGCGGCGCGCCATGAGAAACTGATCGAGCCGTTTCCAAGGACCATCCGCGGTAGGCTTCTCTGTTCCTTTGCCATAGCGATCGCGCACTTTGGGATCCTCGTCGTCCAGATTCAGGGCCTTGGCGAGTTGACTGGACGTGAGGACACCGAAGGCCTCTTGTGTGAAGCTATCCATCCCTGACATCATGCCCGAGGCATCAGCCTGACGGCGGAACTGATCGAAGCTTTGCAAGAGACCTTTGCGATCATGCAAGCGTTCTAGTGAAATCCCGTTAAGTACCATGTCCTCACTGCCGCCGCCATTGGGTTGGAACGGCGCGCACGCGGGACCCATGAAACCGGCTTGGCCCGGATCGCCCCAGGGCTTGTGCGCAGTCTTTGGCGAGAGCCCGACGAAAGCAGGGATACCGGTCTTGGCATTCCCTTGGAGGCCATTCATGACAGAGCCAATCGACGGCCAGCCGCCTGGAGGCGCATTGCGTGGCGAACGTCCGCTGAAACACTGATAGGCATCATGCCCTCCGTGCGCGCCTACGATCGACCGAATATAGCTCAACTTGTCAGAAATCTTGGCCAACTGTGGGAAGAGTTCGCAGATTTCGATCCCAGGAACGTTTGTTTTGATGGGAGAGAATTCCCCGCGAATCTCCGAGGGTGCATCCATTTTCAGGTCCCACATGTCCTGGTGTGGCGGCCCGCCAGCCAGGAAGATCATGATCACCGACTTCTGAGTCTTGCCGTTCCCAGCCTGTGCCTCCGCATTCAATAACTGCGGCATGGCCAGTCCCCCTAGGCCTAGCGAGCCGATGCGAAGAAAGCCACGACGAGAAACGCCGTCGCAGAAGCGTTCTTCAGAATCTCCTTGAATGGTAAGCATGCATGCAATGAGCCCGGTGAAAAGGGACTAGCTTATTGAACATCAAGGACTGCGGAAGGTTGCGGGCTAGTCCCACGAGTAAGCGGTGAAAGGGATCTCGAATGCACCAACAACCACCTCCAAGGGACCCGCCAACTCAGGCGAAAGTTGGTGGCGCTCGAATTTCTTGAATAGAGATCGTCTTCAATCATCGCTGCCGCGCCGGACGAGCGGCTGCAGCGATGGCGCACTTTACAGAATCCGACGAAATGCAGTTCACGAATACTCTGCTTGCCGCGATGAAAGACTCTGAGTTTGCGGGCATCGATTTTAGTCCTCTGCCGACGGCCCAGGCAGGCATGGATGAGGTTTTCATCAAGATCTTAAGTAAAACCAACCAGACGGAGCGGAAGCGTCTATACGCGCTCTTGTTAGACAGTATCACACCTGCGCAGGCACCGTTGCTTATGGAATCGATGCGCTTGCGCGGCCGATTGGGTGTTCCTGGCCATGAAGAGCATCGCTGGTTGTTAGATCGTTGGGGTGACATCGATGGTGAAACGGCTACGGGTTGGGCATTCAAGATCGGTGTTGATGATGGTTACAAGTCAACGCATTGCCCCAATATTCTGATTAAAGCGTGGACTCGAAACGAGCCGGAAGCGGCCCTGAATTGGCTGGCATCGCAGAAGGAGATTCCCCTGAAAATGGCATGGGTAAGGGGTTGTTAGCGGGGATCATGGACTCCCACTCTGACAAGGCTCCTGCATTGCTCGAAGCCATGAAAGCGACCCCTACCGAGCGGACACAGGCATATCAGCTTATGAGCACACGGATCTCAAGGATGGAGGGAGCAGAGTAACTCGATGCCAGGCCAGGTGGGCTGAGTTGCCAGAGGAGACTCCCGGACGCGAGAAGATTTTACTGTCTAACATTCAAACGTCGGGAGATATGGATATTAGTGATTAGGCGGGTCTCTTAGAGATGGCAACCGCACTGCTGACAATCACGGCGAACGCGGTTAGTCGCCCCTTTGGTCAGGCGAATCCCATGTTGACCGCGACGATCACCGGGTGGGCATACGGTGACGGCGCACCCGTGTTCATTTCTCCCCTGCAGTGGGACACAGTGGTGGCAGTGGACTCAGGCGTTGGTAAATAAACCATCGTGCCGAGCGGAGCCGTCTCGGATTTCTATAGCATCGACTTCGTTCCCGGTGTCCTAACGATTGTTCGAGTCGATCAGTCAATCGTGTTTCCTGAGAACGACGAGGTGGTCTTGGACCGGGAGCCGGTGACAGGGGCGCTTGAAGCAACCAGTTCCTCAGGATTGCCTGCCACCTTCACGTTGTTAGAGGGTGATGCGAGCCTTGTCGGAAACACCTTAACGATCAGCGTGCCTGGAAGCCTTGCGATCACGGCCAGCCAAGCGGGCGATGCGTCGTGGAATGCCGCAGCTAACGTTGTTCGGCATGTTGACGTCACCGTTCGAGGCGTGATCGCGGATATGAATGGCGATGGTTTGCCAGACGCTTTTGAAGCGAGGTACTTCGCCGATAACACAAGTGCTGATCCCAATGCTGACGATGACCATGACCTATTCAGTAATCGCGCCGAATGGTTATTTGGGACGAGCCCGATCGACCGTCGATCTCTGCCCATGGTTCAGTTCGATGGGTTCGAGCAATCGGTTTCTATTGAAATGATGATTGAGCGTCGCTATGTGCTTGAAGTCTCAAGTGATCTCACAGAGTTCGAAGCTTTTGGAGATTCGCAATTGGGGACTGGGGATGCCCTCAACTTCGCTGAGCTTCCGCAAGGAAATGGGTTCCAAGCCTTCCGCATTCGAGTCTTGGAAGAATAGCGACTCTCTGCTTCGAGGGTGCATGGGCTTGCCTGCGTGGTTTAAGTCGATGTGCGGCCAGATGAAGGGAGGTTGATCGATGCCACGATATGGGTCAGTCTTGGGGTATGCGACGTTTCTGGAGATGGTTACCACGGTGGGTACGTAGGTTACTGAAAGCCATCTTGGCGCTTGTGGTGTGCGTTCTTCTGTTGGTGGCGGTCCTCTATTTTTACGCCCATCCTAGCATCACGCGAATCGATGGCGTCGTGTATGGCACGCGCGGTGGAGAAGACTTGACGATCGATGTCCTCACGCCGAAACGGCCTAACGGGTTGGGCGTAGCCGTCATGGTGAGCGGTGGCTGGAAATCGGGTGGTGCGGGATCTTTGGACACTTGGTTGGTAGCGCCGCTGTTGCGAGGCGGTTACACCGTCTTTGCAGTCTGTCATATTTCTCAACCGCAGGCCACGGTGATGGATGCCATCACCGATGTGAACCGTGGGATCCGTTTCATTCGGTATCATGCCGCAGTCTATGGAATCGATCCCGATCGTATCGGCGTCACTGGAGGGAGCGCGGGTGGACACTTGAGCCTCATGTTAGCCACACGCGGCGGGCCGGGATCTATGGGCGCCGCCGATCCGATCGATCGTGAGAGTAGTGCGGTTCAAGCCGTGGCCATCTTCTTTCCCGTGACGGACTTGCTAAACCTCGGGACCTCGACCGAGAACCCTGGCGACGGCGGACCGCCGATCTCTTTCGTCAAAGGCTTCGGTCCCGACGCGCTCGACATGCCCAAATGGAAAGTCATTGGTCGGGAATCCTCACCGATCTACCATATCCACCTTAACATGCCTCCCATTCTGATTCATCATGGCGACAAAGACACCCTGACACCTTTGGAGCAAAGCACGTGGTTTCAAGAACGGGCCAAGGAGCAGGGTGTCGATGTGACTGTGAAGGTGCAACCCGGTGGCGAGCACGGCTGGTTGAGCATGTCTTGGGACATCTGGCAATTCGCTCGTTGGTTTGACGCGCATCTGAAGCCGCCTCACTCTACTGAATAGCATGAAGAGCGTGTTTTTAATCCATCTCAGGGCCATGCTCCTAACGATTGTCCTTACGACGACTGCGGAGGAAGCCAAACCAGACTTGGCCGCGAATTGGTAACGGGCGGTGGCGCATCTGGAAGGACTTCGGTTCCAGAATCCTAGCGGGTTGCCCTATCATGTGGTCGACGTGGATTCGAGTGAGATCTTTGAGGATCGCCAGTTTCGCTCGTCGACTGGCAAGCCCAAGCGCCTCACCTTGAGGGGCTGGCTCTTACCAGAGGCAGGCGATGAACCCGCCCAAAGGCAGCGAGCCATTGCTTGGAATGGGCATGTCTACTCTGTGCAACAGCTAGGTCCGAAGGCGTCTTTGAAATAGGATGTGAGCGCTATGCGCGAACAGCGCATGTATCCACGGAAACTGCTACCGTAGGTCGATTCACTGGATTTATCGTTCTCTAGCCCTATTGCGGTGGTGTTGCTGCTTCAGTTAGACGAGGGTGCCTTGGCCCAGTCGCTCCGAGACTACAATAGGGCGATGGAGCTCTGCCTCAGCCTCGCCATGACTTGGTTATACGCTGGAGTGGAGGTCATGTTTCATGCCTATCATCGGGGCGAAGATGCTGGGGCGACGTCGTGAGCTAAGCAGCTGGTGAACTGTCAGAGTTTTATTCAATCGGAGCTAGACCGTCTCGGACTCAACCGACGGCTAAGCTCGAACCCTCCGAGGACGGCGTTTCTCCGCATCGCCGAGGATGTGGCGTATGGGGAGCGGCCACCCCTGGCGCAGAACTTGGTTCTTGAAGGTACATTCGTAGAAGATTTAATTGCGCTCAATCCTAACATACGCGTTTATCAAAACAAACATTATCGCAAGTTGCCCGTGTCCAAGTCTCCGATCTACAGAGCGCTGCGTTTTTGTGGAGATGCTGCTATACCTGGACTGGTCGAGTGCTTGAGGAATGACCAACGCTCGACCCGATCAATCTACCACAAAAGCCCTCTATTCAATCGCAAGATTCTTCCCGTGCACGTCGTTGCTAAACTGTTGTTAGATGAGATCACCGGGCCGAAGGTTACCGTGGGTGCTGCCAACTACTAAGCCTACGAGGCCTCGCCGGAAGTGCGAAAGGCGAAAGGCGAAAGGCGAAAGGCGAAAGTGAATAGAATCGAGGCCTATTTGGAACGGCCCGCGGGCCAGCGGAAGATTCCTTTGGTCACCGAGTTGCCAGAAGAGGTGTTTGAGCATCCTTACTACCCTTGGCCCAAGGTTGAGGGGCTCGCCCCCAAGGGCTGCAGTAGATGCAGGTTGATCTGAGAGAGATGACCGAGCTTCACGCCATCTGGCTCTTTCATTGGACGAAAGGTTACTCCTTGGTAAACGATGTAGTGGTTCAAGTTCCCAATGATCCAAAGTTCGAAGACGATTCGGTGTGCACCTTGTTTAACAATGATCGGGACGGCTCGTCAGGTCTTGGCGAAGGCGATGATGTGCCTTACATGGACTCTCATCGCGGGTGGGTGATTGATGCTAAGCAGGTGCCCACCCGCTTCCTAAGATGTTACAGCGCGGGCAGTGAAATCAGTAACGGCAATCTCTATGTGGAGATCGAAGCGTGGGGACGCGAGCCCGAGGGATCCTAACTTTGCTAGCCGAAGGCGATAGGAATGTCGCTTCGTCGTGTAGCATCGGACCAGGAAGTCACTTTCGCTTGGCTTCCACTCGAAGGAAGTCGCGCTTTTCACTGCCTGGTTCGATCACACTTGCGGCGTAGGCGAGGAAGGTGCCCGTGCCATCAAAGATACGCTCGAGCTCCACCCATTCAACACGCGAATCCGCCGATAGCCAAGTGGCGAGATCTTGTGAGCGAAGGCAGTCATACTCGACTGTGGCGCCGGCTCGGCGTTTCATGACGAGTCCGCGCCAAGTGTCGCCATTCTCATCACGGCTTGCCCATGCGAAGGACTGGGGAATGGACGTGGCCACGCGCGGATTGGAGCCGAAGGCATACTCTGTGAAGTTGTTATACCCATCGCCATCGGGATCGTCGTTTGAGCCTGACGTTAATGCTAGTTCCTGCAAATAGAGTACCTCCCAATCGTCCCGTAGCCCGTCTTCATCTAGATCTTGTACACCCGCTTCCTTTAACAGTAAGGCCTTGAGACTGGTACGGTTGTCAGGCAAACCGAGATCATGGCTGGTGAGATTGTAAACCTCGGCCAGTTCTTGTTGGGAGCTAACGATGCGAACATCTCGGTAATCGACGTTCCAGGAACTCCACAGTCTGGACAGATCCGAGTCTTGCAGCCAAGGGAGCGATCGCAAACCGGTGACGAGTGCGTTGTTACCAGCCTGGTCGCTTCGATTGACGCCGATAATTTCTACGTTTAACCCTGGGTTTTCCGCCTGAATTTCTGTTAGGAGATCTTCTAGGTGCGCGAACTGCGCACGGCAATACGATCATCCCGCCGAACCAAAGTAATACGCACTGATCTGCAAACGGTAGTCCTCGGGAGAAACCATCTGCCCATACCGGACGGATCTGGGGCTGAGGTCTTCAAGGGAGAACGAGGGAACGGGCTCGGCCCACCCCGTCAAAGAGGACATGGTCCAGCACGTGATCAGGGCAAGGGTTCGTGGTTTCCAGGAGTCTTGATTCATGACACGATCAACAAGGTAACCAAAGTACTGCCCTTGGCAATGGGTCAGTTTTTACTGCTTACAGGTGGATTCGGCCAGTCTGGTGGTTGCTTGAAAGCGGATGTTTGGAGTGACCTGACCTCCTCGATCCGAGGCCACAGCGAGCGTTGGTCGGCATCGCGATGAACGGACCTGCACGTCTTGACCATCGCGGGGATTCCTGACATACTCTTTACTGTGAATTATTTGTGGATGCTAGCGATGACGTTCTTCTTTGGGCTGAGCCTTGGATTGCTTTCGGCGCGGACGTGGACAGATGTTGATGGCCGAACGATAGATGCGGAGTTTGACTCCTATGATCCTGACGCTGGAAAGGTGACGATCTTGCGGGATGGTAAAGCCTTCCGCGTGGCGTTAGAGACGTTCTGTGAAGCTGACATCGCCTAAAAAAACGCATTTGGGTCTTCAAAAGCAGGGTAAAGGAAATGGATTCGTTTTAGACGACGATGAGCCCGTTTCGGAATTTGAGGATCGCAAAGCGTTCTTGGACTATCATTTCGTAAAGTGGTTACTGGTCGAGTTCGCGAAAGATGAGACCACGGGCAAGGCAAAGTTGCATGTCTTGAAAGCGCAGGACGTGTGGGTCGAATGGCAGGGACATTACTATGCTGGGATCCGTTTTCGCATGCCCGAATGGTAAGACAGTGACTTCAAATGGTTCAATGCCTTTGAGCGGAAGAAAGAGCACGAAGGTCGCGGCTTCGTTTATAAGTGGAATCTTCACAAGCCGCCAAACACTCGGATAAAATTTCGAAAGTTCACCAAGGTCAACGTGGCTGCTTATCGAGATCTCAAAGCGATCTATCATCCTTAAGCGAAACGGTTGACGAAACAAAGTCTCGGCCGTTCGTTTTTCAAGGCTGGGGAGCAGTATGTGATTTGGATGCGGTTCAATGATCACGATATGCCGAACATCGCTTTTTCGCTGGGGATTGAATTCGAGCGTGGCAACGACGAGTACGGGCGATTGATATCAGACTGGTAGAATGAGGATGTGCCTTACTCCATTGATGGTCGATCGCGCCTACGCTCTGAAGTTCGTGGCTTCAGTGATTGACGAATGACACCTATTCGGGTGGAGCTGAACCCAGACCGACGGCGTTGGGCGTGGGAAAGCGTCTATGAGAATCTCCACTTGCCGCAAGGACGGACGCGCTCCTAGATTCCAAGTGTGTTTCGCCTAACGCTTCTTTCACAGTTCTTAGCGCTCTGCGGCGTGATAAGTTGCCTCGGGCACCCAAATCACCAGCTCGATCTCACCTACATGACGCCCGGGAAGACATGGGAGAACGACGGACTTCCGATTGGAAATGGTTACTTTGGTGCGTTGGTGCTTGGCGGTATTTCCGAGGATAGGATTCGGCTAACGGATCCCTCTCTCCGAGATGAGGGTGGGCGCGTGCTGCCCTTGGCCGACCTGGTTATCGCCACGGGACACGAACCGGAGAACGCACGAACGTTCCTGAGGCGGCTTGATCTGCAAACGGCTGCGGTGGAAGTGAGTTACCGAGATGGGCGTTTGCGGCACCGCCGCGAATACTTTGCCTCTTATCCTGACAGAGTGCTTGTTGGGCGACTCAGAGCTGTGCGCAAAGGGTCGCTCAATCTTTCGCTTTCATGGAAGAGTCCTCAGGAAGGTGCTGCGGTGACTTACGACGCGAGGACGCATCGGTTTGGCATCTCGGGAGTAGGATTCGAAGCCCAAGTGGAGGTCCGGCTAGTAGGCGGGACCCTTACGAATAAGGGAGCGGACGGTATACGCATTGAAGGTGTCAATGAAGTCGCATTGATACTCACTGTTTCCCAAGGGGAGACGTTTGCGGCTGGGGAGCATTTGAATGTCTTAAAAGAGAAGGAAGCTCGGGTGCTCTTCCAGAACCATATTTCGGACTATCAGGACCAATTTCATGCGATGTATGTCACGCTGGAAGGTGGTGCCAAGTCGAATCTGGAGACGGCGAAACGACGGTTGCTCTACGCAGAGAAGCCGGAAGAGGATCCTGGTTTCGAAGAGTTGCTCTTTCAATATGGGCGCTATCTCTACCTTTCGTCAGCTCGCCCAGGTAGCGTGGCTCCGCCACACGGACGCGGTATTTGGTGGTTTACGCCCAAGGAAGAAACACCGTTAGACAATCGCGTTCTAACGGGTGGTTTGGCTGCCTTGATTCAACCGGGTTACCCAAACGATCCCATGAATTGGGAGAACGCCTTGCCTTGGTTAGACGAACCGGGCTCGGCGCTGGGGCACGTTTCCCATCTTTTTATGGAGGCAACCAAGGGCCGCTCAGATGAGGCGTATGGCCAATTCCGTAAGCTGTTGCAATCGTATCTGACCGACAATCTCCTGACTACTGATCAGAACATCGCGGCGAACATGAGCCTAGTGCGTGGGGTGCGAAAGCTCTTTGCGGAAGAGAAGGAAGGCGTCCTCCATCTTGCCAATAACTTACCGAAGCACTGGTCTGACGGGAGCATCGTTGGCATACGTACACACAACTTCGAAATCGCGTATGTGTGGCAGGATGGTAAATTCTTCGAAGGGTATCTCACTCGTCAGGCGGCCGGTAGGGCCTCGTTAAAGACAAAGGCTCGTTTGCTCTTGGACCGGTTCGGCGACGATGAAGTGATTCGATTGACACCGGATTCAGATGGTCTTGTGCATTTCTCCATGGAGGGGGAGAAGACGATGCGGTTGCGCCTCGCGAATGAGGAGAATTGATTAGGCTTGTGTCTTTCAGGTGAAGGCCTAGGTTCGCAGGCCTCTCCCCTACCTGTTTGATGTATTTTCAAAGCCTAACTAGACGCCGTGGTATCGGTGCCAATTCCTACCTGCTTGATCTTGATGGAGCCCGCATTGTGTTTGATGCGGGAATGGATCCAAAGGCTGAAGCGCTCGAGAGCACTCCCAACTACGACCTCCTCCCGTATGATTCGGTTGATGGGATCATTGTTTCACATTGTCATTTGGATCATGTGGGGAGCTTGCCGGTTCTCATGCGGCAGCAGCCGAGGGCGCGAGCTTACATGACGGAACCCTGTGGCGAGTTGAGCGAAGCCATGCTACATAATTCGGTCAATGTCATGACAATGAAGCGTGATGACTTGGAGATCAGGGATTATCCACTCTTCACGCATCGAGAGATTGATCAGGTCCAACACGTCTGGGAATACGTGCCGACCGAGAAGACGTTTAGAGTCGGCGATGATGTGGAAGTGGATTGTCGATTTTATGACGCGGGGCACATCATGGGTTCTGTCGGAACGATGATCACGCACAATGACAAACGCATCTTCTATACAGGCGATGTGAATTTCGAGGACCAGACGCTTTCAGTGGGAGCTCAATTCCCGCGTGATCCGGTGGACGTGCTTATCATGGAAACCACCCGTGGTGCGGTGCAGCGCGACGAAGCTTACACTCGTGATCGCGAGATCAAGCGCATGGCAGAGGCGATTTGCGGGACACTCGAACGCGAAGGTTCTGTCATGATTCCGATCTTTGCCATGGGCAAGACGCAGGAGGTGCTCATGGCTTTGCACTTGCTGAAGAAGGAAGATCTCATTCCTAGTGCTGCGATCTTTATCGGTGGTCTGAGCACGAAGATGACGATGATCTATGATCGATTCATGGACAAGGTTGCTCGCAATCATCGTGGTTTTGAGATTCTCAAACAGATGGAACTGACAGTGGCGTCAAGACGGCGTAAACGAGATATTCGTTACAATCCGCACTGCATCTATGCTCTCTCCAGCGGCATGATGAGCGAGAAGACGGTGTCTAACAAATTTGCTTTTGAATTTCTTGATAATCCTCGCAATAGCCTGATCTTTGTGGGCTACGCTGATCCAGATTCGCCTGCGGGTAAGATTCGAGCGGCGAAGAAGGGCGATCCCATTCAATTAGATCCGGACCGGGCGCCGATTGAGTTGCATTGTGACGTGCACGAGTTCGATTTCAGCGGCCACGCCATTCGCGAAGACTTGCGGCAGTTTGCCAATGATGTGTCTCCCAAGAAGATCGCGCTCGTGCATGGAGATGACGATGCATTTGAGTGGTTTGAGCAAACGCTAGGTCAAGATCTCCCAGAATCGGAAATCATTTTGATTGGTCCTGAAGATCGGTTCGAGATCTAAGAGACGATGAAAGACCACAGCAATATCTTGCCTGGTGAAGGCATTGCAGGCGTGGTGCTTGGAATGAGTCAGAAAGAGGTCCGCGCTGTGTTAGGAAATCCCAGTGAGATGTCCACGGAGAGCTTTGATGATGGCACGGATTGGGTTTCCTTGGATTATGAGAAAGATGGGCTGAGCTGCGGATTTAGTTCAGATGAGGACTATGTGCTCGATCTCATTCGAGTGGAGCACCTGGACATGCAGCTCTTTAAGCAGAAGATCGAAGGGCTATCTTTTGAAGAGACGGTAGCGTTGTTCGAGGCGAACGGAGAGCAGCCCGACGGCCCTCCGGTTGAGCAGACCGATGATGAAGGTAGAACGATCCTTACCTGTGACTTTGATGGGGTGTCCGTCTGGTTTATGAATGATGCCTTATGTATGGTGCAGATTGCCCCTCGGTGGCGGGACGACGATACCCAGATCTTTCCGCATCGAACGGGGAGCAGCTAGGCTTGTTAGGTTCCTACCAATCGCTTCACGCGTTGCTGCAAGAATGGCACCACCTCTGCCTCAAGCTACGAGTTCTTCCTTAACCAAAGGTTGTTTCTCGGGCTCGGTTGAGGCATGGGGAGACGGTCTGGGGCGTAGGTTTGCTAGTCTTGAACGGTTTCCGTGACCGTCGCTTTCCGTTCAATACCCAGCTAGCGGATTAGAGCGTATTGACTCAGAAGGAGAGTGAATTCGATGTTAGGGATGAATGCCAAAAGGCGTTCAGGCCAGGTATCCGCGCACTCGAGGCGAGGCGGGAGATCGCCGGATTTCCCTTTGCCAGGATAGCAGAACCCCATGGGCATAATGGCAATCCTATCGGAATCGTAGAAGGTCGCGTCGTCCACATCCATGCATTCGCGCAGGCGCTTGCCACTGGAATCATTCCAAAGAATGCCGGTTTCATGAATACGTGTTCCGGGTGCCTGGCCGATGATGAGAATTCGAGTTTTGTTACTAACCCTGAGCACGGGTCGTGGGCCCAGCGGCAAATACGCCGAGCAGATGTCGCATTTGCGGACCTCGGCAGATAGGGAATTGAGCGTGTTCATGAGCGTCTGACGGTTGGGCTTGGTTTGGAATTCCCAGAGGTGCTTGGCTACCATCGAGGATGGCTAAAGTGAATTGGAATAACGACTGGCATCCTGTTCGATTCTCTAGCAGATGAGCGATCTTTATCCCTACCAGACACCGGCGTCTAGCCTGGACGATAGCGCTCACAGAAATTCGTCCGCAGTCGATGCCGAAGGGTGGTCCTTGGCCAGCCGTTGGCTGCGCCTCGGAGCCCGGTTCATCGATTTCGTCTTTATTGGATTAGCCTCGATGATCCTATTGTTGACCCTAATCTGGCTTGATTCTATTACTCGTTCTGATAGGCGATGGGTAGGGTTCATCGACGTCCTCGCCTCGGTGGCGGCCTGGGGTTCGTAACTACTGAGTAAAGGTTACTGGCTGGCCAAGGATGGACAGACCGTGGGTAAGAGGTTGCTCGGTATTTACATGGTTTGTTATGAAACGAATACGGTCCTGCCATTGGGACACATCATTCTGAAGCGCTACCTTCCGTTCTGGTTGTTGTCACTCATTCCCGTGTTTGGGGGGCTTTAGTGTGATTGAAGCTCTCTTCATCTTCGGTCAGGAGAAGCGCGGTCTCCATGACTTGGTCGCAGGGACTAAGGTCGTCGCCAAGCCTCCTTATGTCCACGATCCTCCTGCTCCTCCCAAGTGGGAATAGGAGAATCCAGCGACTCTACGTGTCCAGTTAGTAAGACTTCGCGAAGACGATCCGCTTGCTGCTTGGCTTGCCAGTGTAGAAGCAGGTGCCTTCTTCGTCGTAGCGCTCATCGAAGGGAAGGCAGCGAATGGTGACTTGCAGGTCTTTCTTGATCGCGTCTTCGTCTTCATTGGTGCCTGCCCAGTGCGCAACGGCGAAGCCGCCAGCGGATTTCTCGTTCTGGAAAAAATCGTAGAAGGCTTCTTTGGTGTCAATGCTCACAGTATATTCTTCGCGAAATGCTAGGGCGCGTTTATAGAGGCCGTCTTGAATTTCTTGCAGAGTGCTGAGCGCTTGATCGACAAAGTCATCGGTGGGCAAGAAAGCCTTGTCTTTGGGACCTCTGTCGCGGCGCACGACGGCGACGCTGCCTTTTTCGAGATCGCGCGGCCCGATCTCGACTCGGATGGGCACGCCTTTCTTGATCCATTCCCAGTTCTTCACGCCGCCATTGAGATCGCGGTCATCGACTTTGACCGTGAGACGATCGTCGTGGAAACGAAGCGCTCTAAGCTTGGCCGCGAGGTCATTGGCAGCAGCGAGGACAGGCTCGCGATGCTGTTCTTTCGGAATGACTGGCAGAATGACGATGTGGGTGGGAGCAATGCGCGGTGGCAAGACGAGACCGTCGTCATCGGCGTGCGCCATGATGACGGTGCCGATCATGCGCGTGGAGACGCCCCAACTGGTGGTCCAGACGTGTTCGACATCGCCGCCGCGACCTTGGAAGGTGATGTTAGATGCCTTGGCGAAATTCTGGCCGAGGAAATGCGACGTGCCCGCTTGAATCGCTTTGCGGTCTTGCACCATGGCTTCGACACACAAGGTGTCTTCGGCTCCTGGGAAGCGTTCGTTCTCCGACTTCCGACCGGTGATGACGGGCAAGGCGAGGTGCTCGCGCATGAAGGTGGCATAGATACCTAACATCTTATCTGTTTCCTCTAACGCTTCGTCTTTCGTCTCGTGAGCAGTGTGGCCCTCTTGCCAGAGAAACTCAGCCGTACGGAGGAAGAGGCGCGGCCGCATTTCCCAACGCATGACATTGGCCCACTGATTGATGAGCAAAGGGAGGTCGCGGTAGGACTCGACCCAGCGCGCGAAGGCGGCTCCAATGATCGTTTCCGAAGTGGGACGAATGATGAAAGGCTCTGTCAGTTTGCCAGAGGGAACGAGTTTGGTCTTGCCATCGTCGTCCTTCTCCGCTTCCAAACGGTGGTGCGTGACCACAGCGCATTCGGTGGCAAATCCCTCAGCGTGTTCGGCTTCTTTCTCCAGGTAACTTAGAGGAATGAGCAGCGGAAAGTAGGCGTTCTCATGACCGGTGTCTTTGAACATCTGGTCCATTTGCTGCTGGATGCGTTCCCACATGCCGTAACCCCACGGCTTGATGACCATGCAGCCGCGCACTTCGGAATTCTCGGCGAGATCTGCTGCGCGGACGACTTGTTGGTACCACTGAGGAAAGTCCTCTTCACGGGTGGGACTGATCGCGGTCTTGTTCTGCTTGGCCATGCTAGCTGGCTAGCACGTTTCGAGGAAACCGCGATAGAAATTCACGCCTTCTTCGAGGGATTCAATGCTGATCCATTCGTCCTCCGTGTGGGCCTGGTCGATCGAGCCCGGACCGGCGGCCACCGAGGGAATCCCTACGGCTGCCAAATGCGCGGCATCACAGAACCAAGGAGCGCCGACCTTCTTGCCGCTACCTGCGGCCGCAAGGGTGTTGACCATGGGATGGTCAGGATCCGTATTCAGAGGCTGACACTCAAGACCGACCTTGAGCTCCATTGCTTCGGGAACCTGTTCGCGAAGTAAATCTAACAAACCTCTCTTTACGAGTTCGGGAGTGAGGCGAAAGTCTACGTTGGCGGTGGCCTTATCAGGGACGATGTTAGGCTGAATGCCGCCGCGTATTTGACCAATGTTCATGGTCGAGCGACCGAGCACATCGTGTTTGAACGTGTCCAAGATTGGCTGAAAGGTTTGATCCAGGTGATCCAATACACGGGCGAGTTTGAGAATAGCATTGTCCCCAAGCTCCGGGCGGGCACCGTGTGCGGACTTCCCAGTAGCGATGAGCTGGACCCAGGTGGTTCCCTTGTGGGTGTAGACCACGTCCATATTCGTGGGCTCGCCGATGACGGCGAAGTCGTAGTTGGGATGGTGTTTGGCGAAGTGTCGCGAGCCGGGTTGGCTATTCTCTTCGCCCATGAACCCGACGAAGGTCACGTCCACAGGGAGTCTCGCGATCCCTTCGGAACCGAGCTCTTTGAGCGCCCAGAGCATGGCCGCCATGGTGCCTTTCGTATCTGCTGCCCCCCGCCCATAAAGTTTCCCATCCCGGATTTCAGCGGCGAAGGGATCGATCGTCATTCCCTGAATGGAAACGGTGTCGATGTGGGGTCCCAAGATTACCTTTGGTTTGCCGGGTTGATCGGCTGGGAAATGAGCGATCACGTTGGGCCGATCTGGCTCGATTTCCTCTAGAACGACCTCAGCTCTCAAATCTTGGAGAAAGTCGGCAAGAAAGTTGGCACATTTGCCCTCCCCTAGGTAGGGTTTTGAGGCTGAATCGGGCGCGAAAGGATTAACGCTTGGGATTCTCACCAGAGTCTGGAGCAGCTCGACGACCGAGTTCGGTTTAGCCATGAAGACAGCGTCCGCGAGAAGCCGTCCCTGGCAACTTTGGACTAGGATAAAAAAGAAACCGTTGACAACGAAGTCTGCGGAACGCTAGATCAGCGGGCTTTCCAGCCCAAATACCCAACCAACTTTTAGGAATGAGTGACGACACACCAAAGCCGCCAAAACCACCGACACCTCCAAGCGCAGACAAGACCACAACGGTCCCTCTGAAGAAGGAGACGGTGAGGATCACGTTGAAGGCCAAGCCTGATGGCGCGCCGCCTGCGCCTCCCGCAGCCAAGCCACCCGCAGCACCAAAGCCCCCGACAGCATCTGCACCAAAGCCGCCTACAGCCTCCGCTCCAAAAGCACCTGCAGTCAAGGCTCCGAGCGCACCTGCAGTCAAGGCTCCGAGCGCACCTGCAGTCAAGGCTCCCGGCGCACCCGCAGCGAAAGCCCCCGCCAAGAAGAAGGCTGCTCCGGCCGCTCAAGCCCCGGCGAAGAAAGCTGTGTCTCCCGGCAAGACGGCACCTCTGCCCAAGGCAACAGTTAAGCTTCAGGCAGCACCATCAATGCCGAAAGCGCCTACGCTCAGCGGCGTTTCCGCGAGTTCGGTCATTGATGATGACGATGATGGTGGTGGGCTCCTTACTCCCGTCGCGATCGTGGCGTTTATTATCAGCCTCGTGCTGCTCGCCATCGAGTTGATGAACTACCTGCAAGCCTAGAAACCTTCTCACCCTTCAATAGACTATGTTTCAAGCACTACTCGTCTTTGCTCTCGCTGTCGTCATCCTCGTTCTCGAGCTGATGTCGAAGGGCGTGATCTAGTCCGGCCAGGCGAACTCCGCCTAGCCCATATTTCGATTTGCATCGTCAGCCATGTCCGCCATTAGGTAGGCATGGCTGATTCTATTATAACCATCACTGAGGATAACTTTGATGCGGAGGTCACCCAGTCGTCCGTGCCCGTTCTTTTGGATTTCTGGGCGCCTTGGTGCGGCCCGTGCCAACAATTGAATCCAGTGATCGAAGCGCTGGCTGAGGAACTCGGGGACACGGCCAAGATCGGTAAAGTGAACGTCGATGATAACCGTGATCTTGCGGTGAAACTTTCTGTTCGCGCGATGCCTACCCTGATCTTCTTCGGTGGTGGTGAAGAGAAAGAGCGCGTCACGGGCGGGCTCAATCAAGAGGCAATGGCTTCTAAGCTGAAAGCCCTCGCCTAAGGGGCTAGAGTTGTTGCATCCTTTCGAGGATGATCTCGGCCGTCTTATAGCGCGTCGGCTCGGTGGACCACAGTAACGCTTGCTCTCGTAGGTGGGGGAGGTTCCCCAACATCTTGCGGGCAGTGTCTGCCAGTTCTTCAGGTGGGCACCTGTTGCTCATTAGAGTGCCTCCAGCTTCAGCGACGTAAGGTGCGTATCCGCAGCAGGTTGTGCACGTAACCGGCAGGCCGTAGGTAAGCGCTTCAGTAAGCACCATGCCGGCAGTTTCGCGTTCTGACGGATGCACTAGTAGATCTGCCGCCTGCATCCAGGCTGGCAAATCGTTGCGAGCACCCAGCGGGTGCACTCGCGGAGCAACCTCCAGTGTCTCGGCCTGCCGTTGAATTGGGGCAAAGTTGTCCGTCCCGCACACGGCGAGATGAACGGAATCATCGAGCAATGCCAAGGAATCGACAATCCGGTCGAGCCGTTTGAGTCGGTAGTTTGATCCGACAAATAGTAGGACCTTGGCAGAGTCTTCCACACCGATCTCTTTCCGAAGGCGACTACGAACGTCATCGCGCGTCTCCGTAAAGGTGTCCGGTTTGCGGAGCCACGGCGGCAACAGCGTGAAACGTGTTTCGTTGAGTTGGTAGTGGCGCTGATAGTCCGCGATCTCTTTAAGGGCGAGAAAGAAGATGTGACTACGTGAGTTTGCACCGAAGATAGCGCGTTCATTACGTAGTTGGGAATGGTAGCGTGGAAGAAGCTTCGCCCACGATGGTCTCCCGCTGTGCACGAATCGCTCGGCGATGCAGGCGTCGCCACAGAAGTGGAACGGCGCACCAGGAACACGGCTAAAACCGATGGAGGTATCGTACTCGCGAGATTCGATGATGGCACCACATGCATCAGCAAACCTGGCCGCCTTTCCATGGTTGCTACGTCCACCGCTATCAATCTGCCTAATCGAGGTGGAGTGAGGTTTAGCTCCCTCCCATGTGGAAACGACCAATGTGGCGTCGTGCCCTGCCTCGGTAGCAGCCTCTGTCAGGCGGATCGCGTCGCGCTGAAGCCCCCCGTATGGGAAATAGTGTTGGAGGAATACCGCAAGCTTCATGAGACAGGGAGTGTAGGCGTCAGTTGACACTACACGTCAATTCAAGTGTGGCACCCATCTACTGCTCTCCCAATAAGGATGAAATGCAATGGGCTCGCGATCACAGACCTCATTGCTTCGCCTTGAGGCGGCTCGCTACCCTCACAGATTCTACGAAATGAACAGCTTGCAAATTAGAAGCAAAGTGGCTTCATTTCGTGAGGCAGGACTCAAAGATCAGGTGGTCAAGTTTGAGCTGGTCGTGCAGGGTAGCTGTCAAAGCGTGGTTTAATTGTTAGAAAGCGAGCGGTCCTGTGAAAAGAATTTTGAGAAGAGGTAGACGAGCAGTGCGGGCAATGAAGCACAAATACTTTGATCGGTCTGTCTTCATTCACATCAATAAAACTGGAGGAAGCAGCGTCGAGAAAGCATTAAGGATTCCGTTTGAGCATAAGACAGCCCTGGAAAAGATTGAGGAGCTTGGGCGAGCTAGCTGGGATAAAAAGCTTACCTTTACAGTTGTGAGAAATCCCTGGGATAAGGTGGTGTCGCACTACCATTATCGCAGAAAGACGAACAAGACTGATCTACGGGATAAACCGGTTGAGTTCAGTGAGTGGGTAAAACGGGCATACGGACAACAGGATGCTTTCTACTACGACCTCCCTAAAATGTTTATGCCGCAGATGGATTGGATCACGGATGAAAGCGGAAAGATTCTCGTAGATGAAATCATCCATTTCGAAAACCTCGCCGCTGAATTTGATAGTGTGAGACGAAAGCTTGGGAAAAACGTCACCTTGCCACACGTGAAAAAATCAAACCGTGGAGATTACCAAGAGTATTACGACCAAGAGACCAAAGAGATCGTACGAAACTGGTTTGAACCTGATATTACAAGATTTGGTTATCAGTTTTAAAGAGAACTTGAGGAGGACTGCGAATTTCACGTTCGCGCATCGCGGAAGGTGGCGAGAACTTCCGGAGAGTTCCGCCAGTTCCTAAAGAAACGCGCTCGATCCCGTGCCGCTTGGCGTTCGTAGCCGACCTTTGTTCGATGAAAACGGAAACTGTCTAAATCAATCAATGTGAGTGAATTGTTCTCAGTAGTGATGAAATTGCTTGCTTTCATGTCGCCGTGGGTGGCTTGTAAGAGCTGAAGCTCTTCACAAAGAGAGGCGTAGGCGTTGGCAAATCTTTCCGGGTGTGGAACATGGCGAAGAGACACTCCGACCATTTCTTCCATGAGCAAATACGCCTCTTTTAGCAGTGGGCCTTCATAAATGCAGTAGCAAGCCATCGGCCGAGGTGTGGCCACTCCGAATGATATTAGAGCATGACCGTTGCTCCAGCTGCTTAGCGCACGTGGTTGAGAGAATGTGTGGCTCAGCCGATAGCTGAGCCTCTTAGCATTGTAGCGTTTCAGGATGAATGAGTCCTCACCATGATTCAGCTTAACCACGGTGCAGGTGTTTCCATCCTTAAGAAGGGGCTGGCCATCAAAGAACTTGTTGGGGTTCTCGCGAAGCTCTTTTGCCAGAGTCGACGAGAGATCCCGACAGGCCAGCCAGCGACGCCCTCCGATTTCTTCGTGTACGAATTGGGTGCAAGTGCGTCGTGTCTTCTTGAGGTAATGACGCAAACGCGTATTCGCTGCCTTCCTGGTCGCCATTGCTAGCGAATCTCTGAAAGAAGGGTTATCGCTGACCGATGGGCTGGCTTCGAAGTAGCCCGATAACGATTGGTCTATCAGAGTGCGACTTCTTAGCGGGATGGTAGCGCACAAGATAGCAAGATTCTGAATGCGCTTGTCTTTACCCAGTGGTTCGCTGGCGGATTGATAGCTACCAGAATCTAACATGATTATATCTTCGTGAGTGGTCAGGTAGTTTCCTAGATGATTGTCGGTTTGATAGAATCCGGCATCATGTTGGGCCGCTACAAGTTGAAAGAGCTTGCGCAACGTGTCAGCCTCAACGTGATGGTGGAGCGTTTCTCCATTGGGCAGGAAAGCGAAGACCACACCCAAACGACCATCGGGATGGCGAACTTTGAAGAGGGGCTTGGCTACCTTTAGGCCTGACTGGGCAAGCTTCGTTGCCATGGTCCACTCTCGTTCAGCATCGCGTATTTGTTTGGGGTGCACATCATAGGCTTTGAGAAGCACAGTCGTAGTTGCCCCCACGGCCTTCCACACGGAGCGCCTTCCTGGCAAAAACCGTAAGCGCTCTTCCAACGCAAGAGAGACCGTGCTTTTCGGCTCAAACGCGTCGTCATAGACTTCGTCGATCACCCACGTCGAGTCTTGAGGATCCGTAGTTGCTGCCACTTGATTAGCCTGAGGAGTTGCTCGTGCTTGTCAACTGGCGGGTCCAGAATCGGCGCTTCAGACGAAGGGAGAGATGGGTCTGAATGCGGTCGGAACAAATTGTAGAAGGTTTGTCAGTTTATCGGCTATTCGGGGAGTGTCTCCTGTGAATGCAGGAATGGTTGGACCGTAGAAGTGACGCGGAGCTGCTTGGTGCTCTGCCGAGAGCGGTAAAGAGCCGGCCTTCTGGCAATTGGCCGAAAGGTATTCAGGGATGGACTACCTCACGGCGAAGTGGCGGGTTTGCAGCGATGAGGCAGCTAAGGACATCACGCAAACGACCTTTGCTATCCTAGCGCGCAAGGCGACAAGCTTGATGTCACACAATGCATTGGGTACTTGGTTGCACCGAAACACGGTCTTTGAGGCGAGAAAGTACTTTCATGCAGAGTGTCGTCATCTCCGAAAGATGAAAACGCTTACCGACCACCAACAAGAGATCTCTAGCGAGCAACCGTGGTGCCGGGTGGGGCCCATTGATGAGGAATGGAATGATGAACGTTTGCAGGCCGCTCCACTGCGCTATTTCGTCGGGCTGAACACTGGGCCAAACCAAATGGAGATTGGTGAAATGATCGAAGATCAGGATCCCAAGGTCTATGGAGAAGGGCCGAAGCCCGATGTGTATCTCTTTACGGAATGGATTCTCAATGAAGCGGTACGGGGTCATAAGGTGACGAGCATCCGTTCAAAAGACGAGACGATGCAGGCCGCCATGGTTAAAGCGCAATCGATGCTTCCCGGAGTCATTGAGCGGTTGGTGGCGGGAGAATTGGAGCATTTCTCTGTGAAAGTGCGAGTAGAAGATGGCGAGGACGTGGAGTATTGCTGGTTGTCGGAAACACAGTACGCAGATGGAATCTTCTCAGGCATACTTGATGCCGAAGCTCAGACGGTTGGGAGTGTCGAGGTCGGCCAGGCCCATCAGGTGGCTGCAGATGACGTGAGCGATTGGATTTACACGTCGGCTGGTCTCATGCATGGCAATTTCACCTTAAGAGCCATGCTACCTCAGATGACACCGCCAGAGCGGGCGAAGTATTCGAAGCTGCTCGCGGACGATGCGTGGGTTCTGCGCTTGATTCCACTCGTTGCGGGCGCTTTGCTCGAGCTACGCGTCGCCATGGAGATCGATTCTGAAATCACCTCGTCACCCCAACAACGACTTCACATCGTGGGTTGCCCGCGCAGCGGAACGACGCTCATGGCAGAACTCATGGCCGTGTGTTTTCGGAATGACGGCTTCTGTGAACACGAGATGAGCATCTTCACGCCTGCGCCGGCAGATGCTCAACTCTACTTCAGCAAGAAGCCGACGGACATCCGTTACGTCAAGAAGCTGCTTTTAGGGGATCCTAACCTCATTGTTATTGGTCTTTACCGTGATCCCAGAGCGGTTATTTCTAGCATTCATAAATCCAAGCAGGGCATGTACTTCTGCAACTACTTGGAATGGAAGAGTTGCCAGGTCGCCGCAGAAGCTCTCCAGGAACACGATCGCTTTCTTCTAGTCTCGTATGAGGAGCTGACGGCGACGCCCGATGAGGTCCAGGCGCGGATCGTAGAGCGATACCCATTGCTTGAGCAGACGCATGACTTCACTGGGTATGAGAAGATTGCCAATCCCTCGGAGAAGTCTAAGAATGCCCTTGGTGGTGTGCGGCCCATCGATACCAAGAGACAGCAAGGGTGGCGTGAACACCTGCCGCGTGTGAAGGCGGAAATTGAGAAAAACCCCGAGTTCACTCAGGACCTCATCACCTGGGGGTACGAGAAAGATGATGGATGGTTGCAAGTGTTAGAGGGTGTCGAGAGTAAAGAGTTTCCCTGTCGCTCAGCTGGTGGTGGTTTCTCCTTGAAGAAGGTTGAGACCAAGATTCGCAAGCACTTTCAAACGCGGGTTTACCTTCGACGCGTTCGTGCCTAACCGGTGGGCGACCACGTTCCTATTTTAGAAGAACCTGTCGAAAGTTCTCACAAGTTTTTTTATCATCTTCGGTGGCATCGCCTCGGTCATTGATATGCCTACTTTGGATTTCTGTCAGTCAGCTAAACGTCTCGAGTCCAATCGAGTCTTTGTGAAAGATTTTAAGCAGTCGTAATATCACGCCGGTCTCCCCGGCGTTTCCAAAGACATTGAGGGCACGCGTCAGCATCTGACTGAGATCATCGATCGCTATGCGCCGGGGGAAACGGTCATGGTGGGCAACTCGATGGGAGGCTTTGCCGCGATTCTTTTTGCCTCGCTCATTGGCGATTCCAGAGCCGTGGCCTTTGCGCCGCAGACGTTCATTGAACGCCGTCTTCGCAAGCAGCATGGTGACCGACGATCGAAACGACAGCTCTTCCGGAGGTCCTTGAGAACCCTCTTCTCGGATCGTTTCTTCGACCTTGCTGAGCTTCCTGAGAGTGGCCATTGGCGGGCCAATAACCTTTATGCATCGACGCATCGGTTGGACGCCATTCATGCCGTGCATTTAGGAAGTCGAAAAACTATCGCGCTCCACGCTCATGCAGAAGGCGGCCACAGGCTGGTCAAGCACCTTCGCGATACCGGTCAGTTGCCCAAGATTCTCCTCGGCGAATCCTAAAGCAACCAATGTCGATGTTCGGCAGATGTAGCTTGGCACAAACCGCTCTTGGAGATCTGTTAGACTCCACGACGTCGCCAGAGCATGAACGGGACGCATACCAAGTACATGGTGATGCTGTAGACCACGGCCGGTACGGTCGCGGGCGGTAGGGTCTGACCTTCTACGCCGATCACGATGCTGCCTACGGCAATGGCTAGGGTACCGTTCTGCACGCCGGACTCGATCGAGATGGTGGTCGCATCTGCACGTTCGAGACCGATCAGCTTTGCACTAGCAAGACCCGCCGTGAGCAGGAGTAGATTGAGGAGCACGGCGGCGGGCCCTAGCATTCCAAGGTTACTGGAGAAAACTTCCCAATTCTTAGCGAGGGCGGCTGCGATGATGAGTAGGAAGAGCACGAGGGCGACGCGTGAAACCCCTGGAGCAATCGTCTCGACGAATGCTGCACTCTTGGCAGTGAGGAGCATCCCAATCGCTACTGGAACGGCGGTGATGAGAAACATCGTGACACCCAACTTGGTAACGTTGACCTGGGGACCACTTTCGCCCATGAAGTGCTTGACGCTGAGTGCCACGAGGATGGGAACGGTGATAATGGAGAGTAGGCTTGTGACAGCCGTCAGGGAAATTGAGAGAGGTGCATTGCCGCCCGCAAGCTTGGCGAGAACATTGCTCGTCACCCCTCCTGGACAGAATGCTAGGATCATGAGCCCCACTGCGAATATTGGGGGCAGTGAGAAAGCGTAGGCTAGTGCGAACGCTACCAGGGGAAGCAGAATCACTTGGTTTGATAAGCCGAGACCAAACGCGGCGGGGTACTTGAGCACTCTCTCGAAGTCGGCCTTCCGCAGACCGAGTCCGAGCGAGAACATGATGAAGGCAAGAATGAGTGGGAGAGCGAGGTTGACGATCACGGTTTCAAATAGCTGACAAGAGATTTCCGGAATGGTCTCTACCTGAAACCTACCCGGGTGTCCACTTCAGCCATCAGCAGGGTTACCCATCGCCACCTAGGTGAACTTCAATTCCGTCTGGAGCCAAACCTAAGGGGTTACGAGAAGGATGACAGCTGGATGAATATGCTAGAGAATGTGGAGAGCAAGGAATTTCCGGGGGCACCGCCGGTGGTGGCTTTTTCCTCAAGAAGCTTGAGACCACGATTAGCAAGCATTTCCAGATTCGTGCTGGCTTCAGGCGGGCTTGAGATTAATACATGGTCTTGCGCATCAGTGAATCGCGTGCGGGCGCCTTTATACTGAAGACTGGCATTAATCGAATTTATGCGTAGCACCCCGCCAATCGAGATCACATGACGTATCACGGACATCCCGAAGGAGGTGACGTGAAGGTGGAGGTTGTGGGCCCCAGGTCGGTGGACGTGAAGCTGGGAGAGTATTCGTCGGCCACCGTGCCAAAGAAGTTTTCCAATCCGTTGAGAACACCATCGCTATCAGGATCGTCATTCATCCGGTTCAGACTGACGACCGTAGGAAATTCCGCAATCCAACCGATGAATGGATCAGAGCAGATCGTCTGCGGCTCCGTCTTCATTGAATAGACAGTTGATGTCGGTGGCTGCAATGGCCTCGTCATAGACATTCAGTTTAGCGATAGAGAGAGGCTCGAGTGCCTGTGCCCACGGTGGTTCCGTTGGAACCGCGCTGCGCTCCGAGCAGCATCCGCAGCTCGCTGACAGTGTTGATGGTTGCCTCCGACTCATTGGAAAGTTTGCCATTGGTGTAGAGCTTCGCCTGTGTTCCATCCTGGGTGTATGCTATGAACGTTCAATCACCGGACCGGACTCTATTCCGCTGCCCTAACCCGCAGCAGCTCCCCAGAAATTGAGAGCTCCCCAAGTGGTCCCTGTGCCGTGAGTGAAGGGCATGTTCCTGTTGGGCGAACCCTGGCGTTCCCAGGAAATGACGGTTTTATCGCTGGCGAAAGAAGGATTGTAGAACCACGCCGTGAGCGTTCGATTTGATGAACCCTGCAAGCCCGAAACCGTCGTTGGACCTTCGAAATAGTCATCCCCGTCGAATGTCACCGCCTGCATGCCGTTGATCGTTGTCACCTCTGGGTCTCCAGAGGCCGTGAACTCTTTATTAGCGAGACTTCCCGTGTGTGTCCATGTGCGATGCGATCGATCCCAAAGTTAGATCACTTGCATCCAAGGCGACTAGCGGCCCCGGCGGTTGTTGGCTTGCGAAGTCGGCAACGGACAGAGGAATGAGCAACCCAAACAAGAGAATAATTGGGTAATTCTGCGGTAACCCTTTCATTAGAGCCCCCGCGACTTGGCCTTAAGATTTGAACCAGAATAAGATTATTTCCAGATGCCGTTCGTGATCTCGTTGGGATTAAGTTTCAGTAGCTGTTCCTCTTCAGCTTCCTATCAGTTTTTCCGAAATACCGCGCTGGCCTTGAGCGATCCGGTAGGATGCATCCTGCCGGATGCTTGGGCGAGTGGTGAAGGAGACTAGCAATGACGTGTGCGAGCTTTCGAATTCCCAACCTGCGGGGGTGTGACCGTTGTGGCTTCGATGAGGGGAAGCTGGTCGCTAAATCTTAGTGGATGTCAATGAGAAGCCTCCCCTTCCCTTTGGTCTCTTGTTCTGGCTATCTCGCTTATCCTGCGCACCATAAGAGATGATTCGGGGATGCCAGTTGATTGGAGATCGAGATTCTCAGCAGGGAACTGAGACTTTCCATACGTTGGCCCCCGCCAGCGGTGAACGTCTGCCGGGCTGCTTCCATGAGGCAACCGGTGACGAGGTGAACACGGCGTTAGAACTTGCTGAGGCTCACGCTGATACCCTGCGGTTTCTTTCAATCTTGGAACGTGCCCGTTTGTTGGAGCTGATTGGTGACTCTGTGGAGCGTTCGCGACATGAGATCGAGGAACGATGCCTTCTTGAAGCCGGGTACCCATCAGAGAGAGTTGGGATGGAGTTCGAGCGCATGATCCATCTTTGGAAGGTCTTTGCCAATGAAGTGCGCCTAGGACACAGCTTGGATGCTCGCATCGATCACAGTGATCCTGATCGGCAGCCTATGCCCAAGCCAGATTTGCGATCGATGCGAGTCGCCGTTGGGTCTGTCGTTGTCTTCGGGGCTAGCAATTTTCCACTCGCGCTTTCTGTTGGAGGCAGCGATGTCATCTCTGCTCTGGGGGCTGGGTGTCCTGTGGTGGTCAAGGGGCATCCTTCTCATCCCGGCACTTCCGAATTGTTAGGACGAGCCGTCCTTCGTGGGATTCAAGACGCTGGACTCCCATCTGGGATCTTCTCTTTGATCCAAGGTCGCGCTCATCAAGTGGGGCTCGCACTCGCGAAACATCCATTCACGCGTGCCGTCGGGTTTACTGGTTCGCTGCGGGGTGGTCGTGCCCTCATGGACGCTGCTTCGTCACGACCTGACCCGATCCCGGTTTATGCGGAGATGGGTAGTGTGAACCCACAGTTTGTTTTTCCTGAAATACTTACTGCCGATGCGGAAGGTTTCGCTAAGCAACTGTTTGCTTCGGTCACCATGGGTAACGGTCAGTTCTGTACCTGTCCAGGCGTGATCGTCGTCCCCGATGGCGCGGATTGCGACGCCTTTGTTAGGGCTTATCAGAAGATCATCAGCAACTCAGGGGCGATGCCTTTCCTCAACCCTGGGATCGCAGAAGCTTATGAGGCGGGCGTTGCTGACTGGCGAACGTCTTGCCAGGCCAAGCTTCACCGGAGTCCGCAACGCGGCGGTCCCGTGTTGGCGGAAGTCAGCTGGGAAATGTTTCTTGCTCATCGAAAGGCTTTGTTAGAAGAAGTGTTCGGTCCCTCTACTGTCCTCATCCGGTGTCCGAACCCTGACGCTTTCCTTGAGGTTGCCAAGATGTTCCCTGGTCAACTTGGTGCCTCCATTCACGGCACGAAAGATGAACTGACTAGCGTGGCTAAGCCGCTCCTAGCCGCCCTGCAGCGCTTCGCTGGCCGTATCGTCATCAATGGTTTCCCCACCGGGATTGAAACAGCCTACGCCATGCAGCATGGCGGGCCCTATCCTGCTACTAGCGATCCACTCCACACCTCTCTTGGGCTCGCCGCCCTGGCGCGTTGGGCTCGGCCGGTGTGCTTTCAAAACGTCCCAGAGGAATTGCTGCCAGATGCCTTGAAGGAGGCGAATCCGTTAGGCATCCGCCGTCTCGTTGAAGGCGAATGGAGTGAGGCTACTCGAAGCGATTTATAGGGGGCTGTTAGATAAAGAATCCGGACGGATGCCCTAGCTGGCTGGCGTAATGCAAGATTCTCGAAGCTTTTTCAACCATGTCGGAGGGGGACTAGGCACCCATAGAGCGATCTTTCCACGCGAAGAATAGGAAGAGCAGCAGCAAGGCGGTGCCGATGGCGCCCGCGATCATGCCAAAGATGCAGCGGCCCATGCCGTGCTTTGGATTGGCGGAGCCCTTGGATTTCTTTAGGTCTCGCATCCCAAGGTATCCAAAGAGAAGCGCAAATGGGGCTGGTATGATCATGATAGAAAACAGGCCAAGGTAACCTGCGATGATGGCCATTTCAGAACGGCCTACGGGAAGTAATAGCTGCATTGTCAAGTCCTGACCCGTCTGCGGGGGATAGGTATACTGCGGCGTGCTGCTCGTCACTGGGGTCTGGTAAGGATCTGTTTCCTGAGGTCCTTGGGGAATTGGCGGTGGCGTCTGGTTGTCGCTCATTGTTCCCAGCTCTACGCGGAGATGTTTGCCCTGTCGACGTCTTTGTAAGGGTTTGCTCGGTGTTTTGGAGCGAGAGTCGAAAGTATCCTCTTGGCGATTCTTCGAGCACCATGATGACTTCTTCTTGATCGGGGCCGAACGGAAAGGTGCCTTTCTGTGGTGGGTTGAACGGTGTCCAGTCCGTGAGGTTTTGGGATTGTATGAGAACACCGGTGAGCGTGCGGGCATGGTTGGCTCGTGGGTAGCGTAGTTGGTAAACGCCGTCGTCTTGCCGAACGAAATGCACGTAGCTCTGGTTTGGATTGGTGGGGTCCGTCCCAGAGTGAAACTCGGCCTGATTGGTTAGGCCGTCAGCATCGGGGTCTGCTTCCTGCCCAATGGTGATCTCGTGGTTCGCTGTCTTTTGTGTGTAAGTTAGTGTTCTGCTTGTAATTGCAGAGTCAGCGGCTGTTTGAACACGCTCAGTGGCCGTGCGAATTTGATTGGAGTGCTGATGTGTAAAGTAAATGTCTTGATCGACGACGACCTCCCACTGTTCGTGAGTCGGAGAGTCGACCAAGCCATTGAGAATGACCAGTCGTCGTTGGTTGTTATTGGTAGGTTGCTCAGAGGTGCTTTTGAAGTAGGGGAAGCCCTGGCGAGCTTGTTTGCGATTGCCGTCTTCAACGACGGTGGCGTCGATGCCGGCGTGGGTGAAGGCTGCTTGCGTAGCAAAGTCTTGGACTGTGTTGTCGAAACTGTCCGGTTCGAGTCCGATTGCTAGGCTGATGATTTCGATGCTGCTACGATTGCGGGGCAGCGCATGGTCGTCTGATTGATAGTATTCGATAATGCTGGTACCAAACTGAGAGCCATAGAAAGCGCACTCACTTCACCAGGGAGTGAAATAGTAGAGGACAACGATTTTTCCCTCGAAGTCAGCGAGATCATATGTTTCAAGCGTGCCATCACTGCCAAACGTGCTGACTCTCACGTTGCCAGGCGTTTTGTAAGTTGATGTGTGCACCAAGAGGAGCGCCCAGACCAAGAGGCTGGTCGCGATCTTGGGGGCGGCCACGACCAGCCTTGGGGGTGGGGGATGGAGATAGGGAGAGCCACGGGGTTGGGTTCAGTGAGGAGATGTTTGAAGAACAGATTTGTTCCCAATGATCTTGGCAAGTGCCCATAATCGAAGCTTGCATGAGGCAGGTTCAAGGAAGTCGAACACATTGCCGCTGTTGTGCGGGATACTGAAGTCGCCCTCACCTTTTATCGAGATCAAATACAGTTGCCGTTACTTTATAGTGAAGTCCTGGAAGGGCCAGGGGTGCGCTTGGGTCATCTGAATATGGGAAATGTTAGATTGCAATTGGTGGAGCCCCTTTCGACAGAACACACTCTCCCGATGCATCTTGATGAGCATGGTGAGGGCTTTCATCATGTGTGCTGGAAAGTGGATGATATCGATGAGGCCATGGCAGGGCTGGAAAACCACGATCTTAAACCCAAACCTAACGAGCCGCATTCAGCGCCAAACGGAGGGCGGGCGGCGTTCATTGAGCCGTCAGAAACGCAAGGGGTACTTTGGGAAATGACCGGCTGCTAGGCGAGATGGGTGCTTTACAACAGGAATGCGAAATTTGAATCGTTAGGTGGGATGAGCACGGCTAGAAGAGCTGCATGAATCTAAGGTTTCTGCTAGTATTAGTGCTCACGATCATGGTTTGTTCCGGGTGCTTTCTCTCTCGGTCTCTCCATAAGAAGACGGTAAACTTGACGGTAGCCCATGTGCCTAACCAAGGTCTGCGGGTCAAATCAACTAATGGTCGGATTGAGCTGACCAGAGATCAGCGTTCAGATCACTGCCGTTGTTCGAGCCCGGACACCAGAACGGTTGTAGGCGACGACGGTCAAGGCCGAGCGGGAAGCCAATGGGGAGCTTTCGGTGAGAGCGCTTTGGCGAAATAATAGAAGTCGATCAAATGAGGGCTGTCACTATGTGGTGCTGGCGCCTCAGGTGTCTGCTCTCTATCTCGAAACGTCGAATGGCTCGGTAGAAGCCTCTGGGTTCTCGGGCAACGCGCGGCTGAAGATAAGCAACGGATTAGTGACATTGGAAGACCACGGAGGCCCGGTGAGTACGTCAACGAGTAATGGAAGCGTCTCTGTTAGTGGGAGTTTGCGAAAGGCGGGCATTAAGATGAGCACTGGGAAAATTGTGGCGTCTGGATTGAGTGGCGAAGTTGATTCGGTGCTCGAAAGTGCGGTTGTCAGTCGAACGAAGAAGCGGGCGGCAACACTACGGAGCGGTGGGAAGGGGATGCAATCCAAAGCGAGAACGAGTAACGGGTCGATACGTGTCGAGCGCGATTAGACCCACTGAAATGGCGGACCAGGCGGAGATTGGTTTCTCTGAAATAGTCAAGGAAGCCTGGCTGTGTAGGTTCAGGAAGCCGTATGAGTAGTCGCCTATTTTCGTCAGTGGTCTTGGTGGTTCTTAGTTTGCTGGGTTTGGCCCGGGCGCAGGGTGTCGGTGAGATCGACATCGTGGCTCAGGCAGTCGTCACTGAGGCCGACGCCACAAAGGTGTCACTTTTCTGGATTGGTGTTGCCTCGCGCTACCAGGTGCAATCCAGCGACACTTTGCCTGCTGCTTGGACTCCGGAAATGGGCGAGTTGAGATCCACTACGGCGACGGTCTCTGCTGATAGCGAGGTTACGAGGCGGTTTTATCGTGTGGTCGCGGGTGATGCGGTGATCTCTCATGAGATCACATCGCCATTGCCAGGTGCACAGGTGGTGGCGGGATCGGTTTAGGGGGCATTAAGTTTGGAGCGAAGCCTTGCGACGTTTGCCTGGACCGCTGATAGCCCTGTGCCCGATTACTGGTGGTTCTAAGCTGTAACTGAAGCGGACCCTGATAAAGATCACAACAGTGGTCGCCTCACATCGGACAAGCGATCGCAGCTTGTTCGGTTCCTACCGTTCGATGGATCGGCGACTCAAGTGACGCTATGGTCCTATTTTACTGGGGCTGATGGACCGTGGATTTCTAAGGGGTCATACTTTCGCTACCCAAGACTTGGCTCTCCCCATGATCACTTCTCCAGGCCGGGGCGCGACGCTTGGAAATGATGGAAGCTTTGAGATGGATTCTCGCGGGGTGAATGTAGCTACTTGGTTTGTCTTCCTCGGTTCGTCGATTGGTGGGAGCGAGTATGGCTTTAACGGGGCGGGGTCTTCAGCTAATTCCACGATTTCCTATGACGATATGCAAGCGGTTGGGGGCTGGCTGTTTGTTAGTCTGTTCTGGGAGGTGAATGGCGACTGGCAGAGCAGAGATTATCGATTTAAGGCTCCTGTTGGCCCGGAAAGCTCGCTGTAGTCGGTGATCCCAGCGAGTCAGATTTATTCCGTTGGTGATTTGCTGGGCTTTTCTGTTGCTAAGTTGAAGCGAGTTTCTATGCTAACGGCCCTTGTTTTCCGGCTATCGGAAAGGAGGATTTCCCACCGCGTTCGCGATGTTCATTTCCCACCCAGAAAGCACTATTTTTCCGCTTGTGAAATTTTTCACAAGCGCGTAGAAGTCTTTCGACCATGCCCAACTTCTTTCCGCGCTGGACTAATTTGTTGCCCATCCAGATCGGCATCGCGCTGATGATGATGGGATCTGCCGTGACGGCAGGTCTGTGGTATTACTTTACGCCGAAGTATACGCGCGTCGGCTACCAGCCCGCTCAGCCTGTTCCTTTCAGTCACAAGATTCATGTGGAGCAGCACGGGATGGACTGCCGCTACTGCCATAATTTCGTTGAGAAGTCAGGGCACTCAAATCTGCCTTCCACGGCGACCTGCATGAATTGTCACAAGCATATCAAGAAGGAGAGTCCGAAGTTGGCCCCTGTGCGGGAAAGTTGGAAAACGGGCAAGCCGATTGAGTGGGTAAATATCCACGAAGTTCCAGATTATGCCTACTTCAATCACTCGGTGCATGTGAATCGCGGGGTGAGTTGTGTTCAGTGCCATGGTCGTGTGGATGGCATGGAAGTGGTCTACCAAGATCAGCCTCAGAGCATGAGCTGGTGTTTGGATTGCCACAGGGCTCCCGAGAAGAATATTCGCCCCGTGGATGAGCTGCTGAATTTCGATTGGAAGGCTTCTGATGAAACTCGCGATGAGTTTTATGGCGAGATTATGGAGCACAATGGGAAGACAGTCGAGCAGCTGATTTCGGTTATAGAGTTGGACCAGAAATTACGTCCGATGGAGAATCGGGGGGAGCTGGGCAAAGAGGATCTGATCCGACTTTCTGAGCAGGTTTATGGCAAGGGTGAAATGACTCAAGAGGAGGTGGGGCTGCAGTTGAAAGAGGCCTGGAACGTGAACCCGCCGCTGAGTTGTTCAGCCTGTCACCGTTAACGCTTTTAGGCTGATTTGATCCACGAATGAAACGCATCATCCATCATCCCAAGCCCGCGGAAGGCGAAAAACGTCGTTGGCGAAGCCTAGGCGAGTTGGAGGACACGCCGAAATTCCGTGAGTGGCTCGGCCGTGAGTTTCCCTCAGGGGCATCTGAAGTCGAGGACACGGAGTCTTCGCGAAGAAATTTCATGAAGTTGATGGGGGCCTCGACAGCCCTTGCTGGCTTTGGTGTGGCGGGTTGTCGTCGCCCTGAGAAATACTTGGTGCCTTACACAAAAGCCGTGGAGTGGATCATTCCTGGTAAGGGGCTCTACTACGCGACTGCGATGCCCGGCCTTGGCGGATGCACGCCCGTGGTAGCGACGACCTATGAGGGGCGTCCGGTTGCTCTTAAGGGGAATGCGCTTCATCCGACGAATCAGATTGAGGTGGATGGAGAAGCCAAAAGCAGTTCGGGGACGAATCACTTCGTGCCTGCGGCGGTGTTGAATCTGTATGATCCTGACCGTTCTCGCGAGGTTCTCGCGAAGGGGCAAGTGTCCACGAAAGAGGCCCTTCAAGCCGGTTTAGAAGCCATGCGAACTGAGTTGGCAGCTGCTCAAGGCAAGGGCTTGGCGTTGCTTGTGGGTGAAGGTGTTTCTCCGACTCGCGATCGCTTGTTGAGCGAGATTTCCGTGAAGTTTCCTCGGGCGAAGCTGTTCCGTTACGAGGCTTTCAATCACGACAATGTGCGCGCCGGCGTGAAGGCGGCTTTTGGGCGTGAAGATATTTCCCTGGTGCCTCGGTTGGACCAGGCGACAAGGGTGCTGTCGTTGGATTCGAATTTCTTGGGGCTGGATTCCGTTGGCAATGCCGCACTCGGGTTTTCCTCCGGTCGCCGAGCAGATCGCTTGGTGGATGGCGAGTGGCAACAGCGGTCAACGGATGAGATGAATCGTCTCTACGTTGTGGAGCCTGCGTTCACCGTGACGGGCAGCGTTGCTGATCATCGGTTGCGGGTAGCTGGAAGCCAGGTGGCGCGTGTGGCCGCGGCGGTTGCTCAGCAGCTTGGTGTGGCTGGTGTTTCTGCTGAAGTTGATGAGCGGATCGCGGCTTGGGTCAAGCCTGCGGTGGAGGATTTGCAGGCGGCGGCGGGCAAGTCAGTCGTTCTAGCAGGCCCGCAGCAGCCGGCTGAAGTTCATGCGTTGGTTGCGGCGATCAATGAGAAGCTCGGTGCCTTTGGTAAGACGATCACTGTGGTCCAGTCAGGCGAACGTGCCTTTGGTAGCCTGACAGAGTTGCGTGAAGCGGTGAATTCCGGTGATGTTACGTCAGTTATTAGTACGACGCCGGCGGATCCCGTGTATGACGCGCCTAGCAACTTTCGCTGGGAGGAAGTCATCGAAAAAGCGACCTATGTTCATTTAGGTTTCAATCGTAACCACACTGCTATGCTGGCGGACTGGCACGTGCCTGGAACGCATTTCCTCGAAGAGTGGGGTGATGCTCGAGCCGCAGATGGCACCTACTCGGTCATTCAGCCGATGGTTAATCCATTGGTAGGTGGAATTTCTGAGGTGAGCCTGCTCCTTAAGCTGCTCCAGGATGGTCCGCTCACTGAAGAGGCCGCTCCTGTTTCTGAGGATGTCATTGTTGCTGAAGTGAAGGCAGTTCCAGGTGCTGATTACGAAGCTGTCAGGGATACTTTCCTAAATACTTTAACCATTCCTGGGGACAAAGAGACGGCGTGGAACCATGCCCTCCGCGACGGGTTCTTAGCGAACTCCGGCTACGCGGCGGCCACTGTCAGTGGTTCTAAGGCGCAAACCCCTGAGCTTGCTGCTGCTCCTTCTGGGATCGATGCTCTTGAGGTCCGTTTCGTGCCTGACAATCGAGTTTATGATGGTCGCTATATCAACAATGGCTGGTTGCAGGAGTCTCCTGATCCGATCACAAAGTTGACCTGGGATAACGCCGCGCTCATGAGCGTGAAAACGTTCAATGACCTGGGATTGAAGGAAGATGGTCAGCGTGTGAAGATGGCTTTCAATGGTCGCGAGGGGTTTTTCCCAGCGCTTCAAGCTCCTGGTCACGCAGATAACTGTGTCACGTTGTCCGTGGGTTACGGCCAGCGTGTGTGTGGTCGTGTGGGCTATGGAACGGGTTTTGATGCCTTTCGCATGCGCACCTCCGCTTCTCCTTATGTGGTTAGCGGTGCCACGCTAGAAGTCCTGACGTCTGACGAAGAGATAAATCCTGCGTTGCCCATCGCCAATCATGCTCCCAAAGACGGCGTCCTTGTGGTTGAGAAGTGGTCGGAGCTCGCTCTGACGCAAGAACATAACAGCATGGAGGGGCGTGGGCTCGCCCGTGATGGTGGTCTCGAGGGTTACCGCAAGGATCCTGAATTTGCACAGACCATCGGGATGGATTCCCATATCCCAGAGAATCAGCATTTTTACAAACCTCAGGGGCGCTCGAGTACTGGCTCAGTTCCTTTCAATGAGCTTGATCCGAATCACCAATGGGGGATGACGATCGATCTGAATACTTGTTTGGGTTGTACTTCCTGCCAGGTTGCTTGTCAGGCGGAGAACAACATTCCGATCGTGGGTAAAGACCAGGTCCTGCGGGGTAGGGAGATGGCGTGGATCCGGATGGATCGCTACTTCACTGATCCGACCCTTGTCATGGAATCGGATCCGACAAACCACCAGCATTCTGACACAAAAAGCCGAGGCGTGGAAATTCTGAATGAGGACGCGTTGGAGATCTTGCCCCAGCCGGTCGCTTGTCAGCAGTGTGAGGCGGCTCCTTGTGAGGCTGTTTGTCCGGTCAACGCGACCGTGCACAGCGATGATGGCCTCAACGTGATGGCCTACAACCGTTGTATTGGCACTCGCTACTGCGCGAACAATTGTCCTTACAAAGCCCGTCGTTTCAATTTCTTCGATTACAACAAGCGTAATCCGATTGTCACGAAGAAGATTCCTGGTTTGGAGTTCAATAATCTTTATGCAGGTCCTCTCGGAGAGACGCACAATGAGGGTATTGGTAACCTACAGAAGAATCCCAACGTCACGGTTCGTATGCGCGGTGTGATGGAGAAGTGCACCTACTGCCTCCAACGTCTCGCGGCGGCTAAGATTGCAAAGAAGGTTGAGGCAAGAGACTCTGACAAAATCAAATTGGGTAAGGATGCAGTGAAGACGGCTTGCCAGGAGTCCTGCCCGGTCGATGCCATCCAGTTTGGAAATATCAAGAATGAGGAGGACACAGTGAATCGCTTTAAGGAATCTCCTCGCAGTTACGAACTCTTGAAATATGTGAACACCCGACCGCGCACCTCTTATCTTGCGCGGATTAAGAACCCGAATTTGAAGATGCCAGGCGGCGTAGAAGTCGGCACAACATCCAAGCACATTCATTGATCCTGGATCGCTGAGAACCTAGTATGGCTAACGGAACCACAACCGCTGACGGCACCGCTCCCGCGCGCATGGAGCGTGAAGAGCTCGTGCTCAACAAGCGCTCCTACAATTGGATTACTGAACGAATCTGTGGGGTCATCGAAGAGCCTCAGCCGTTTATTTGGTGGCTTTTATTTATTCCTTCCGCGCTCATCGCGACTCTTGTGCCAATCGGCTTAATCATTCTCATCTCCACTGGCGTGGGTGTGTGGGGAAATAACCACCCTGTGGGTTGGGGTTGGGCCATTACGAACTTCGTCTTTTGGATCGGTATAGGACACGCAGGTACTCTAATATCCGCGATTCTCTTCCTCACCAGGCAGAAGTGGCGAACGTCGATTAACCGAGCGTCTGAGGCCATGACCTTGTTCGCTGTGATGTGTGCGGGCATCTTTCCCGCAGTGCACGTCGGCCGATTCTGGATGGTTTGGTTCCTAGCGCCCGTGCCGAATGCGAACGGCATCTGGCAAAACTTCAAGTCCGCTCTGTTATGGGACGTGTTTGCGGTATCTACTTACTTCACCGTTTCCGTTATCTTCTGGTATTTGGGACTGGTTCCTGATCTTGCGACGATACGTGATCGGGCAACTAGCAAGATAAAGAAATTCAGTTACGGTCTCTTTGCTCTTGGCTGGCGAGGCGGTAATCGCCACTGGAACCATTACGAAATGGCCTATCTTCTGTTGGCTGCGCTTTCGACGCCACTCGTGCTTTCGGTGCACTCGATCGTCTCCTTTGACTTCGCCACATCGACGGTGCCGGGCTGGCACACGACAATTTTTCCACCTTATTTTGTGGCCGGTGCCATCTTCGGTGGTTTTGCTATGGTGTTGACCCTGATGATTCCAGTGCGTCGGATCTACAATTTGTATGATCTGATCACGCCGAAACACATCGACAACATGGCTAAGATCATCTGCTTTACGGGATCGATCGTTGGTTATGCCTACCTGATGGAGCTCTTCATCGCCTGGTATGGTGGCAACAAGTATGAGATAGCCGCGTTCCGGAACCGGATGTTCACTGGCTACTATCCATGGGCATACTGGTGCATGATGTTCTGTAACGTGGTTGCGCCACAGATCTTCTGGTTCAAGTGGGCTCGCCATAATATTGTTGTTGTCATGACGGTCTGCATGTTTGTGAACATTGGCATGTGGTTTGAGCGCTTTGTAATCTTTGTTACCTCTATTGCTCAGGACTGGATGCCTGGTGCTTGGGACAAATACCATCCAACCTGGGTTGAGCAGATTACCTTCCTGGGAACGTTTGGTTTCTTCCTGATGATGTTCATGCTTTTCATTCGTTTTTTCCCCGTCATTGCCATGTCGGAGGTGAAGGGCATTCTTCCGCAGTCCGACCCACACTATCATGAGCCCAATTCTGATGGCGCTGAACCTCAACCGGAGGAAGTGAAAGCGTAACCAGCTTTCAATCGACCATGATTTACGGTTATCTTTGCGAGTTTCCCTCGGCGTCAGCCCTTTATTCGGCTGCCGAGAAAGTACGAGATGCGGGCTTTCGTAAGTGGGATGTGCATTCGCCTTTCCCCATCCACGGGATGAATGAGGCCATGGGCGTGAAGCGCTCGATTCTGCCTTGGTTCGTCTTCTTTGGCGGGTCTACCGGTACATTGACTGGCTTTACTTTACAGTATTTCACGCAGGTCGCCCTTTACCCGACTATCGTGCAGGCCAAGCCGGCAAACATTTTCACGATTCCGGCGTTCTTCCCAGTTATCTTTGAGCTGACGATTCTGTTTTCGGCGTTCACCTCGCTCTTTGGCTGCCTCGCTCTGATGGGCTTGCCGCGATTGAATCACCCGCTCTTCACTTCGAAAAGTTTCAAGAAGTTTTCAGATGATGGCTTTTTCCTGTCTCTAGAGCGTCGTGATGAGAAGTTTGATCGCGAAAAGACACGCGCATTCCTAGAAGAGATGGGCGCTACTAATATTGAACTAGTCGAGGAGAGCGACTCTGCCTAATACTGCGATGCGATACTTCATTTTAGGCTACGTTTTCCTCATTGCCCTTGTCGTCAGCGTTGCTGGCTTCCGGGGAACCAAATCAGCGCGCTCACCGATTCAGGTCTTTCGCGATATGGATATGCAGGCCAAATCGAACGCGCAATCCACCAGTGACTTTTTCGCCAGCGGGCAAGCAGCGCAGGAGCCCGTGCCTGGGACCATTCCTATGGGATGGGAAGTGCCAACGTTAGCTGCCTCTGCTGGGGGCGAAGCAAATCTGGACGGCTATGCCTTCGCTAGTGATTATCTGAATACTGGTAAGATCGGTGAGTATTACGGGCACGGCATCCCGGAGGAGATCACTGTTGATTCCGCATTCTTGGAAAGAGGCCAGCAGAAATACGGTATCTACTGCGCCATTTGCCATGGTGAGTCCGGAAACGGTGCTGGCGTCATCAGCAAGTATGGCTTGCTTCCGACCAGCCTAATCACCGCACCGGTTGCCGATCCTGCTCAGCGTCCGGACGGAAATATCTACGATGTTGTCGTGAACGGTAAAGGTCTCATGGGTGGTTACAGTGCCAGGCTCACCTTGCGGGACCGTTGGTCTATTGTAGCCTACGTTCGCACTTTGCAGCAACGCAAGGCAATGCCCGCTGCCGAAGTTCAAAAAGCGTTTGATGAGGCCCAGGGGGAGGCGGAGCCAGCGGCGGAGTAAGTTCACCACGCCCTGCAGAATATATCTAACATGAGTGCCCATTCCCATATCGACTTGCCACCCGATGGCGAGCGCCTGGATGCCAGTAAACTGGCACCCATCCGCAAAGTGGCCTTTGCGATCGGTTTCATCGGACTGATTGCTTCCGGGATCCTCTTCTTCACGCCACTGGCCGAGAAGTTCATCTACTCCTGGCTCTTCGGTTTCTACTACTTCTTCAGTCTCGCGCTGGGCGGGATGTTCTGGATGCTTCTGCACCACGCGACCAATTCTGGTTGGGGAATTGCGGTTCGGCGGATCTTTGAGAATCTCGCCTGCGTCATTCCCTTCATGGCTTTGCTAGTCATTCCGTTGCTTATTCCAAATCTTCGCGATTCACTTTACGAATGGACCAAGCACCTGACCGAAATTTCGCATGAGATGCATGCCGACGGCGCAGTCGAGGCGGCTGCGGGTGCGGCGATGGACCAAGGTCATGAAGACCACAGCCTTCGTCATGCTGTTCACGTAAAGGCTCAAGAAGATCCACATCTCTACTTGCTCTATCATAAGTATCCTTATCTCAATAAGACGTTCTTTTACATCCGTGCCTTTGGTTACTTCTTCGCGCTGGGATTAATTGCGCTGTGGATGCGTTCCTTGTCTGCTCGCCAGGACGAGGATGGAGACCACAAGTGGACCTACCGGATGCGACGCGCGGCCTGCGGTTTCCTGCCTGTTTTCGCTGTCGCTTCGACCTTTGCGGCGATCGATTATCTCAAGTGCCTCGACTATGCTTGGTTCTCTACTATGTGGGGTGTCTATATTTTTGCCGGTTGTGCGTTAAACTCAATGGCTTTATCTATCTTGCTGGTACTCTTCTTGAAGCGAATGGGTCACCTCAAGTTGGTCAATCAGGAGCATCTGCACGTCATGGGTAAGCTGATGTTCGCGTTCGTCATCTTCTGGGCCTACATCACTTTTTCTCAATACTTCCTCATCTGGTATGCCAACATCCCCGAAGAGACAAAATACTTTATCACGCGGAATACCGGCAACTGGCATATCGGAAGCTCGGCTCTCATGTGGGTGCATTTTGTTATTCCGTTCCTCTTCCTCCTTCCTGCATGGGTGAAGAAGAGCACCAAGTATGTTGCGATGGCGTGTATTTGGAATCTGTGCGCACACGTCCTCGATTATTACATGATCATCATGCCAGAGCGTTTCGTGTCTCTTGCTTCTAACGCCGAAATGATGGCCGCGACGAACCCGTCTTACAGCGGTGCCTTCCTTCTCGATATCCTCGCTTTCGCCACTATAGGTGGTCTGGTGGTTTGGTATTTCTTAGGCCTGCTTTCGAAGCGTCGTCTCTATCCTTGCCGCGACCCTCGCCTACATGAATCCGTGAACCTCGCTAACTAAATCTCATCGAGACTATGGAAACGCATTCTGGTGACACACCAATCAACCGCTTCTTCAGTTTCTGGGGGGCTATCCTGACGTTTGCCTCATTTGGCATCCTGGTTCTCTTCTTCGTCGCCTTTGAGGCCACGTTGCTATCGAACGCGAAGCCAGATCCCGATGATGTTCGTCGGACGGAACTGGACGCCGCCTCGCTGGCTGCACAGTCAGAGCTAGCGAACACGTGGAAGAAGAACGAGGACGGTACTATTGAAGTTCCCGCATCGGTGGCCCTCACTTCCATGATAGAGAAACTTTCTAAGGCGCAGAAATCGGCAGTGCCGGTTCCAGGCACCAAGGCAGCCGAAGCCGCTGCAGCGGCCATGGCGGCTCCTGCCGAGGCTGATAACCCTGAAACGGACGCAGCCCCAGCTCAGCAGTAACGACCCTTTCAATGGCGACTCAATCTAACATCGTGACGACGGCAACGCCGGAAGAGGATGCGCAACAGCGTGCGGCGATTGACCGTTCGCTGCGAATACCCGTTCTTTTCTTCTTCATTAGTGGCTTGGCTTGGCTTTTCGTTTCGCTAACCCTTGGCTTGGCCGCTTCGGTCAAGCTTCATAGCCCAGACCTTCTCGCTTCTTGGCCCTTCCTAACCTACGGACGCTTGCAACCAGCTCACCTTAATGCTTTCATTTATGGGTGGGTGTTCCAGGTCGGTCTTGGAACAGCGCTTTGGATCATGGGACGTCTATGTCGCATCTCCCTGCCACGTGTGGCCACGTTGGTCGTCGCCGGTGTTCTTTGGAACGTGGGCGTAAGTGTTGGTGTGGCCGGTATTCTGTTAGGACAAGGGGCGTCGATATTATTCCTCGATTTTCCGAGGGGCGTCTGGGTTCTCATGTTCGTCGCTTACTGTATCATTGCTGGTTATCTGGTTATGATGTTCAAAGCGCGTCGTGATGGGCACGTTTATATCTCTCAGTGGTACATTTTGGCTGCCTGTTTTTGGTTCCCTTGGATTTATCTCACTTCCAATCTCCTCATTCATCATTTCCCGAGTGCTGCCGTGATCAATGCAGCTATCGGCAGTTGGTATAGCGGTACGTTGCTCATGCTTTGGGTAGTACCAATTGGCCTAGGCGTCACTTACTATCTCATTCCAAAAGTTGTGGGTCGTCCCATTCATAGTTATCAGTTGGCGCTTGCCAGCTTCTGGAGCTTAGCCCTCCTCGGCGGCTGGGTCGGTGTCCAGCACTACATGGGTGGGCCTTTGCCTGCATGGATGCCTGCCGTAAGTGGTGCGGCGATGATCTTCATGATCGTGCCCATGGTCTTTATTGCGATCAATCATTACCGCACGATGAAGGGCAGCATTGAATTAGTTAGTTTCAGCCCAACCCTCCGTTTTATCTTTTTTGGGGCCATTGCCTTTGCTGTATACATCTTGTTAGGTGCTGCGTTTTCTCTTTTCCGATTCGGTAAGCTATTCCAGTTTTCTCATGGTGAGCTCGGCGCTCAAATGACGGCGCTCTACGGTTTCTTCACTATGGTGATGTTTGGCGCGATCTACTTTATCATGCCGCGTCTGATGGGGTGCGAGTGGCGTTCAGGAAAGTGGATCCGTTTTCACTTTTGGTTTTCGGCCTACGGTACTGCAGCGATGCTGATCTGTTTGTTGATGGCCGGTCTCTTCCAAGGGCAGCAAGCTTTAGTCTATGAAGCCGACCACGTTCTCAGCGTGGAAGTCGCGCAGGGATTCCTTGTCGGGCGTTCTCTTGCTTGGATTCTCATTATTCTTTCGAACACCATGTTCTTCTTTCACGTGCTCTTGATGCTCTGCCGTCTTGGGCGTCGGAGTGGCCAAGCCACCTACATCCATCCTGAAAAGGCAGCCAAAGAGATGAAACCTGCGCAAGCTCAAGCCTAGTAGCATGACTCAGATCCGATCCTTTACCATCCTGCTTGCCATTACCTTCGGGCTTCCTTGGTTTGTGTTGATCTTGATACCCCACATGAGTTTCAAGGATCTTGTTGCAACGCCCTACAGCGAAGACGAACTTGAGCTTGCCGATGGAAGCTCTTACCCGCCTGGTGGTGCGGGTCGCGTCTCCAATGGCCACGCGGTTTATACGGCCGAAGGCTGTGCCTACTGTCACACGCAGATGGTTCGGCCTTCAGATCAGCTTGGTACAGACCTTTGGCGTGATGAGTGGAACGGCCGTGGACCCAATTGGGAGGGCGATGAGGGCAAGCCGGCTCCTATCCGTACGCTTCGCCCCGAGGATTATCTCGAGGAGACCATCGCTCATCTTGGCATTCAGCGAACGGGGCCTGATCTAAGTAACTTCGGTTGGCGTAACCTTAGTAACCACGAGATTCATCAGTCGCTTTACAGCCCTCGTAGTGTGAAAGGTCGATCTAATATGCCCGGTTACAAGCACCTCTACCGCGTCCAAAAAAAGGGTTCTGGTGGAGCAGGTTCAAAAGCTCTCTCTTTGGAGGGTGAATTTGCCCCAGCGGAAGGTTACGAAGTGGTCCCAACACCACGGGCAGATGCGTTGGTTTCCTACCTGAAGTCTTTGAGAAAAGACCACCTAATTCCTAACAGCCTGAGCGGTAGCAGCCCGGCTGCGCCTGTCGCAGCAGCTGGTGGTGATGCGGCTCCCCAGTCCTAATGAGTGAATCTGATCCTGACAAGCCTACCCACAGCGACTACGACGAGAAAGTAAGTGTTGTTAGCGAGCATGCCGCCGCCGCCGCACGTGAGAAACCCGATCCCAAGGACGGCAATGAGCCTGTTTCATTATGGGGCTTCTTTATTGCAGGGATCGCCCTGATCATTGGCGCTGGTTATCTTGGTGCGACCAATGGCGGCTTCTCCAATGATAACTTCACGTTTGTTGAAGATTATTCTGTCAAACCTGCGCCTTCGACGGGCGAAGAGTCTGTCCTGCCAGTCGGCGTAAAGTGGGTGAAGGAGGGTAAGAAACATTACAGCGCGATTTGTGCCGCGTGTCACCAGACCACTGGTGCTGGACAGGCTGGTATCTACCCGCCGCTCGCCAATTCCGAGTGGGTTTACGAGGGAAGCGAGCGCCTCGCGATGATCATCTTGAATGGTATTCAGGGGCCAATTACGGTTGATGGTAAATCTTACAATAGCCTCATGACTCCATGGAAGGATGCCCTGAATGACAAGCAGATGGCGCAGGTGATGACATACATTCGGCTTTCTTGGGGCAACGATCAACTACTTAAGAACGGCGACAATGGCATCGTAACTGAGGAAATGATTAAAAGTGCCCGTGCCACGCACGACATTCCTGGCCTGAAGGTTTCTGACCTCGAAGGGTTCAATAAGAATATTGATGGACCAATGATTGATCCTGAGACCATGCAGCCAATGGCTGCTGAGTAAATCGGGGGGGGGTTCTATTTAGTATAACGTTAACGTACAAAGACTATGGCTACCGCTACAACTGCTAACCCGCACTTAGCCGATCACTCTCACGATAGTGATCATGGGCATCACGAGGATCCTTTCTGGAGAAAGTATGTCTTCTCGACCGATCACAAGATGATTGGTCTCCAGTATGGGTTTACCGCCCTCTTTTTCCTGGCATTCGGTTTCTACCTGATGCTCTGCATGCGTTGGAGTATTGCTTATCCAGGCGTGCAGTTGCCATGGTACCTGCGTCTTTTCCTTGTTGATCGCTTTGTGTCTGACGGGGTGATGAATGGTTCGCTCTACAACATGTTCGGAGCCATGCACGGTACCATCATGGTCTTTCTTGGGATCGTTCCGCTAGGCTTTGCCGCGTTTGGAAACTATGTGACTCCTTTGCAAATTGGGGCTATTGACATGGCTTTTCCTCGACTGAACATGGCCAGTTTCTGGTGTTTCTTCATCGGTGGGCTCATGATGCTCGGCAGTTTCTTTATGCCTTCGGGTGCTGCTCAGGTGGGATGGACGAACTACTCGCCATTGGCGACCACGGCGCAGCTGGATTATCCTAATGTGTTTTGGACCGGGCAGACTATGTGGTTGTCGGCCATGGTCTTCATAATCACCTCATCTTTGCTCGGTGCGGTAAACTTCATTGCTACCATCATTAACTTGCGCGCCAAGGGTCTGACTTGGATGCGGCTTCCGTTTTTTGTTTGGGCAATGATGGTCACGGGATTCCTTCTCCTTCTTGCTTTCCCACCGCTTGAAGTGGCTGCGATCATGCAGTTGATGGATCGCTTGGCCTTCTCCAGTTTCTTTGTTCCCGAAGGTTTGGTCGTCAACGGAGCCCGTTTCGATGTCTCGGGTGGTGGCAGTCCGCTTTTGTATCAGCACCTGTTCTGGTTCCTCGGCCACCCTGAGGTTTACGTCCTCCTCCTCCCTGCTATCGCCATTGTTGCCGAGGTTATTCCTGCCAACACCCGCAAGCCGCTCTGGGGTTATCGCTCCATGGTCTATGGTGTCTTAGTGTTAGGCTTTCTTAGCTTCATTGTGTGGGCACACCACATGTACATGACGGGCATGGGCGCTTGGGTCAGCGCGTTTTTTCAGACCACCACAGTGCTCATATCAGTACCTTCGGTCATTCTTCTGACTTGTTTGCTCATTTCTTTGTGGGGCGGATCTATTCGTTTCACGCCACCAATGCTTTGGGCTACCGCTTTTTTGCCAATGTTCGGTATCGGTGGCCTAACTGGATTGCCTTTGGCTTTCAACCTGATCGACTTACACCTGCATGATACTTATTACGTTATTGGTCACTTCCACTACGTGGTCGCGCCGGGTGTCATTTTTGGACTTTTTGCAGGCCTCTATCATTGGTATCCAAACTGGACCGGTCGTATGCTGAATGGGTTCCTTGCTCACCTCCATTTTTGGCCCTCCTTGATCGCCATGAACGTCCTCTTCGCGCCAATGATGGTGCAGGGTGTCGCGGGCTTTCACCGTCGCTGGTATGATGGCGGACAGTCGTTTCCTCTCACAACTGACAAGGTGCTCTTCGAAGCCAATGGTTTCATTTCCAACCTCTTTGCCAATGGTGAATTGATCACCATTCGCGATCTCAACGTTCTCATGACCTTCGGGGCCATGATGCTTGCCGTTGCTCAGCTTCCGTTCATCATCAACTTTTTTGGGTCATTGGTCTTCGGTAAAAAGATAACTAGCGATAATCCCTGGGGAGCTACGACCCTTGAGTGGGCCACGCCAACTCCTCCGCCGCACGGTAACTTCACGTTTGAGCCGGTTGTTGATAAGGGCCCTTACGAGTATAGTGTGCCCGGTGCGGACCGTGATTTCACTCCCCAGTGGATCGAGCCGGCCGAGGAAGGAAGGCCAGTGGAGGAACCCGTAAAGGTTTAGCTGATTCCTGATTCTAGCATTTATTTAGGTAACAATGGATATCCCATACACCGTCACCGCCCGTCCTGATACGGGGCTTTGGAATGCCAAGGTTGGCATCTGGCTCTTCCTCGCATCCGAGGTCATGCTCTTCGGTGGTCTCTTTTCAAGCTACATCTTCTTGCGCCTCGGAGCCGACTATCCTTGGCCGATGCATGAGTTGCAGGTAGGCTTTGGTTTTGTGAACACGCTCGTGCTTATCGCATCGAGTGTCTTCGTTGTCTATGCTTGGGTGGCGTTGAAGATGCGCAACTGGCGACGGTTCCAGTTCTGGATGTTTCTCGTCATAGTGAGTGCTGGGCTTTTCTTGGTTAACAAAAGCTTCGAGTATTACAACAAGCTCACTCATTATCACGCCGAATTGCAGGATGGCACCATCATTGCGGGCCATTTACCAAAGGAGAGTTCGAAAGAGGCTAAGAGCATCGTCTTTGAGGCGTCCCACGTTTCAGTCGACAGTGCTTCTGGTAGTCACTACTTCCTCAAGTATCTTGAGAACAAGGACGACGTTAGGTTCGTGACGGAGGGTGGGACCGAAGTGGATCCTTCTCGAAAATGGTTTGAGAACTTGAAGAGGGGTCTGAAGCTGAGTGCTAAAGCGGATCGTTTGGCCGCAGAGGGGGATATAGCAGCGGCTGACAAACTTTCTGCGGCGGTTGAGGAGGATTACAAGATCCTCGGAGAAGTGGACGGTGCTGGTCAGGTGAGACTCACACTCTCAAAGCCAGGAAAGTTTGTCGTCCCTCGGCATAAGACTCTGTCTTGGGAGGAGACGAAGATGGACTTCACACGCGGGCTTGCCACAAGTCTAGAAGGCAAGTTGGTTTCTGCTAGTCTGAAGCTTGCTGTGGATGAACTCGATATGCGAGAGTATCTTCGCCGAGACGAGCCGCGCGAAAAGGTCATTTCTGAATCGACGCTTTTCGGGCACTTTGATGACAATGCAGAAGGTCAGCAACTCCTCAAGGATTTCACGGATTACCACACGCCCTTGGTCGCGGAGTATGAGGCCGCTTTAGAGGAGTGGAAGGTAAAAAATCCCGGCGAAGAGTTCGAAGAGGACACTTTCATGGAGTGGGAGAGGATCAAGTTAGACAAGCTCCACAAAATATTGGAGGAAAGTCACGCTACCAGTGGAGATGGCTACGAGCAAACAGCAGCCGCCGGGGCTGGTGGTGGTCATCATGGCCACCCTTACGTTACGGTTCCATTCGAGGATGTGAGATTTTTCTCCAACTACGGTCCCCGAAAGAACCCCTACAATGCAATCTATTTCACTATGACAGGATTGCACGGATTGCACGTGCTTGGCGGAATGCTTGTTCTCGGTTATTTCCTTGTCTTTGGTAGGAAGTTATTCCTTCAAAATCCGGAGCACATGGCAAACCGCGTGGAGGTAGGTGGACTCTTCTGGCACTTTGTCGACTTGGTCTGGATCTTCCTCTTCCCGATCTTCTACCTGATGTAGGTAGTCTATCTACTAACTAACTCTCTTATGGCAGACACCCCTGAAGAACTCCAAAAGCACGTTAAGGCCTACACGATAGTAGGTGCGGCTCTGCTTGTGTTCACCGTGATTACGGTAGCCGTGACCTACGTGGACTTTGGTTCTAATTTTGTCAATGTGGGTATAGGCCTTGGCATCGCGACTTTCAAGGCAGGGTTGGTGGCTTACATCTTCATGCACTTGAACCACGAGCGCCCAATGATTTACCGCATCCTGGTCTTCACCTTCTTCTTCGTCGCTGGGATGTTTTTGCTCTTCATGCTCGCCCAGGCCGACCCAATTACTCGTTTCCGGTGATCTAGCCAAGGACCTCGAACTCATGTCTCTCAAAGCTTTTCATATCTTTTTTATATTCATGTCTATCGTCATCACGTTCGGTTTTGCGGCGTGGGTGCAGTTTGGCGCTACGGTGGATCAGAAGGCTTCACTCACGATCATGTCGGGAATTAGCGCTGTTCTTGGCTTCGGACTCATCGCCTATGGCATCCATTTTATTCGGAAGTCACGCGAGATCATCATCTAACCGATTGTAAACTATGACTTCTTCTATTTATACATTCGCTTGTGCTGTTTGTATGGCTCCGGGTCACAAGACAACGGAAGCCATTGGGTATGCGATCATGGCTCTGCTGATCATTATGTTGGCTGTGCTTGGCGGTGTTGTTTATTTCTTTGTGAGTATCAATCGCCGCGCCAAAGCGGTTGCTTCTGCAGAACAACAAGTGGCGTTGGCTTAGGCTCTTCCTTTTCACCCTAGCATCTACCTTATAATGAGAATTCTCGATTTTATGCTACTTCCGGAAGTCGGCTCTGCCCATGGGTCGACGGTTGATGCCATGGATGAGTTTGTACATCTCTTCATGGCCGCCTTATTTATTGGCTGGACCTTGTTTTTCCTCTTCTGTCTGTGGCGTTTTTGGCATAAGCGCAACCCAAAAGCAGACTACGTGGGTGTGCGTGGGCACGCCTCGACTCACGTCGAGGTGGGTGTCGTGATCATTGAGGCTATCTTGCTCATTGGTTTCGCGCTGCCTTTCTGGGCGCAACGTGTCGAAGCCTTTCCTGTCGGTCCCGACGTTGTGCGTATCCGTGCGGTAGCTTATCAGTTTGGCTGGGCCTTTCACTATCCGGGCCCGGATGGTAATTTCGGTCGTGTCGATAAGGACCTCTATGTGACAGACCCGGCTGGATTAGATCGCGAAGATCCGAACGGGTTAGACGACATCATACAGGTAGGTAGCCTTACCATGCCTAAGGATCGTCCTGTGGTCATTGATGTGACCTCCAAGGATGTAATACACAATCTTTCTATGGTGCCTTTGCGTGTCTCCCAAGACGCCATCCCGGGCACAGAATATCCGACATGGTTTACGCCAACCAAGACGGGCGAATGGGACATCATTTGTGGGCAGCTTTGCGGGGCGGGGCACGGGTCGATGCGAGCTCTTTACACCGTAATTGAAGGAGATGAGTTTGATAAATGGGTGATCGAAAATGCGCCCAAGCCACCGACTGAGGGCTAACTCATTTCCTCACATGATTGCTTTTCTTAGAGGGCCGGGCCATTTGATGGCGCGGCCTTCTTTGTCGAGACGTAAATTGATTGATGATGAGAGCCGAATCCACTAATTCTGAAATTACCCAAGCGGCAGTGGCACCGCTTTCGCGGGCTGATTTCATGACACTCACGAAGGCGCGACTGAGTGCACTTGTGGTGGTGACGACGATGTTCGGCTATTTGCTAGGCTGTCGTGGTGGTGCGGTTGATCTATGGCTACTCCTACACACGCTGTTGGGGACGACCCTCTGCGCGTTTGCGGCAGCAGTTTACAATCAAATCTTGGAAATGGATGCCGATGCCAAGATGAAGCGCACGGCAAATCGTCCATTACCAGCTCGCCGCATGTCCCCCGAATTTGCTTTCGGCTTGGGATGGATTTTGGCTGCCATTGGTATCCTACATTTGTTGATGCAGGTAAACCTTTCTGCTGCGAGCATTGCTGCAGGCACCATAGCCGTCTACATTTTCGTCTACACACCGCTCAAGACACGTTCAGCGACGAACACGCTGGTAGGTGCCGTATCTGGTGCCCTTCCGCCACTCATTGGATGGGCAGCAGCAGGCAAACCTCTCTATTCGGCTGAAGCACTCTTTCTTTTTGGCCTCCTCTTTTTCTGGCAGTTGCCCCACTTTCTCGCAATCAACTGGATGTATCGCGAGCAGTATGAACAGGCAGGTTTTGTTATGTGGTCTAACGGTGATGAGGCCGGTGTTAAAACGGGCAGCCTTACCGTTGGTTTTAGTGTCGCTACGTTTCTTTTCATGCTCTTTCCTTACTTCGCTGGATACGCAACGATCGTTTATCTGGCAGGGACGATACTATTCACGGGCATGCTATTAGCGCTTTCTTTGCGTTTTTACAGGTCTTGTGAACGAAGCCATGCACGTCAGCTTTTCTTCTATACCCTACTTTATCTACCCGTCATACTCGCGGTCGTTTTGCTGGCTTGGCGCTGAACCACTTCTCATTACGTCAAATGTCGACTAACGAACAGACTCCCAAAACCGGGCAATCGCTCGTATTGGTCATTCTTAGCGTGGTGATCGTGCTCGCCTTGGTGATCTTCTGGAACGTACGCCAGCTTCGACGGGGCCAGCAATCTGCTGGGCAACAGTTACCTGTCATCGCGCAGCTGGACATACCGTTGGAAGGGCTTAATCATCGTGGTGAGGACGTTTCCTTCGCCGATCTGCGGGGGAAAGTGTGGGTGCTGGCGTATTTTTACACCAAATGCCCCTCTGGCTGCGAAGGGGTGATGGGTCGCATGAAGGACCTGCAAACTGAGTTTTCGCATGAGGCTGACAGGCTGCACTTCGTCGGTCTTTCCATGGATCCCAACAATGATACCCCTGAGCAAATGGCGACTTGGGGAAAGGACAAGGATCGTGGAATGGGCAGCGGAAATTGGTGGTTCATGACTGGAGACACAGGGGAGGTCCGCAATTACATGAGTAAGCATCTCAGAATGAACGTTACCACTAGAACCGACCCTGCAGAGATTACTGCTTATGGAGAATTGGAACACGAGTTCAAGTTAGTACTAGTAGATCAGGAGGGTGCGGTTCGCTACTACTACGATGTGTTAGGGGGCCAAACGGGTGATGTCCATGCTGCGAAGATCCGGGAAGACATTCAATATCTACTCGAGCAGTCATGACCGAACGTGAGCCAGGAAGGGGCATGAGATTTACACTCATCGTTTGCGGTGTGGTCATGGCCTTGGGCATGGTAGTGTTCTGGAACTACCGCAAGACGCTGCAGACGCAGGCAGCGAATCTAGAGCGCTTGCCCATCATGTCACAAATGGATAAACCCTTGAATGGAATTAACCATCGAGGGGAATCGGTATCTTTCCAAGACTTACGTGGAAAAGTTTGGGTCCTTGCCTATGCGGATACTTTTAGTCCTGCTGGAAGTGAGCAGTTGATCATGCGTTTGAAAGCTCTCCAGGACGAGTTTGCGGCAGAGAAGAGCTTCCATGTCGTGGCACTGTCGACCCAACCTGACAGAGACACGCCAGAGAGGATGTTGCAGTGGGGTAGAGAGCGTGGTCTCGGCGAGGGCAATTGGTGGTTCATGACTGGCATGTCTAAGGAAATACGGACCTACATTGGCAAGTATTTTAAACTCTACGTGACTCAGCGAACCGATCCGGAAGAAATCGCAACTTATGGCCCTTGGGAGACCGAGTATAGACTATCGCTTGTCGATCAGGCGGGTGCTATTCGGGCACAATACGAGGTGCTCGATGCGCGTGTGGGAGAGAATCACGAAAGGCAGCTTCATGTCGACATCAAGAACCTGCTTGAGCATGGGCACAACTTTGGTGGTCCTGGAAGGAAATCCTAGCAAAGAGAGATGGAAAGTTTCGAAACTGACTTCAGCCAAGTCCCTCTGTGGGTATTTGATCTCCCATCCACGAATGCCACGCTGAATGCTACCTGTACTGTCCTTCTCATTGCAGGCTGGATTTGTATTCAGCGCGACTTTAAGAAGGCACACATCGGTTGCATGATAACGGCTCTGCTTGTTTCAGTTGCCTTTCTGTCTTGTTACTTAACCTACCACACGATGCTTCAGCGCTATGCTGGAAATGCATCGATCAGATTCACTCACCAAGGACCCGTGAGGCCTGTCTACTTCACCATTCTCATCACCCATGTCATCTTGGCTGCCGTGAATTTGCCGATGATTATTCTAACGGTTATCCCGGCGTGTCGTCGTCGTTTTGATAAGCACAAGCGCATAGCCCGCTGGACGCTTCCCGTTTGGCTTTACGTATCGATCACCGGAGTCATCGTTTATCTGATGCTCTACCGGTGGTTTCCCTCGGACATGCTTCGGGCGATCCCACGCTAGGCTTCCTTGATTTGCTTGCGGTACCATTCTTGTTGAAATCCGAGAGCTCGCCCCATGACCTTGAACCAAAAGCCCTGACGTTCTCGGTAGCGGTCTTTCCAGTCACATCCACCTCCATGATAGGCGCGGATGAAGCGGGCGGCATCCGTAACCGTGAGATCAGCGCCGAACGCAGAGAAAACTAGCGCCCCCAAATCTTTGACGCGCCACCGATCAGGCGTCGGGCCCGAACGGATCTGGACGCGATGGAGATCGATGATCATGAGATCGATGCTGTCTTCAGACTGCCATTGTGACCAATCACGTGATTGAGTGAGAAAGTGACAGAGATAGTAGTCTCGGTGATTGATGCCGCCTTCGTGGAGACGACGTGAAACCTGGCCTAGCTTAGGGATGAGATGGCGTTTCAGGCGATTTCGTTGGGGTTCGCCAAAGCTTTCCTGCCGTTGTAGCAGCTCTTCCAGACTGATGGAATTCTCAAAGGACTCTGTCACAATAAATGAGCCAGCGCTTCCAGGTATCCAACCGCGCATCCCTTTGCCGGCGATTGTCATGGTCGGGACATCAACTCGATTGAAGGCTTCGATGCCTAACCATTCTGGTCGTGCTCCCAGGACGGGCCATTTGAGTGAGAGCAAGCTTTTCAGCCATTCTATGATTGAGGCTCTTTGGTGAGCTTTGATGAAATAGTGTTGGCCGCCTCGTTCGAACTTTACCGTGCGGCGTCCTTTCACATCTCTATAAACATCGCCTTGAACATGCATGAGTTCCTCGAACCCCTGGGCATCTTCCCGATAGAAGCCGCACAGTTTGCTGCTGAGTTCGATGAGAAACATGGATGTAGGGAAATCTAGTCGTCTGCGATGACGCAAGGCACGAGAATGGCCTCGCTCATGCCATGGATGAGTTTCTTCTCCGCAGGCACGATGGTGGCCAGCACGCCGTGCAGGGCCGCGTTGCCTTCATCGTCTGGCAGGTAGTAGGGACAGAGGCGAACCCGGCCTTCCATCTGTTCGATTTTCCCGGATTTATGATCCCAGTAAGGATGCGCAACGCGCTTTCCCTTGTGAAAGCGTTGAATAATGTAAGGGTGATGATCAAAGCTCTCGACAGCGTTGTCTAGCGCATCTGTCCACTCTTGTTGGGACATGTCCTGACCAATGTGCACACCGCGGCTGCCCCAGGCCAGTTCTGAGTAGCCGCTGATCTTGAGCACGAGTTGGCGTTCGCTTTGAGTGAAGTCAGCGAGTTCGTCCCAGTGATTGATGTTCAGCCCTGGCAGAACCGCATGATGTGGTAGGGGCGCGGGATCGACGACCCAGGATTCTGGAATGATGGTGCGGAGAAATTGCTCATTGCTTGCACGGAGTTCGCGAACCCAGTGTGGACGAAGCAAATGTGAGTGAAAGAGGGCTAACCAGAGCTTCTCTTCTAGATAGGGTTTGTAAGGCGGGGTGACCTTAGCAATGCTCTCATTGACTTGTTGACCCAGGTGACGTGCCCCCACGATGTTGTCTAAGTCGAAGAGTTCGAAGAAGCGATACACCGCACGGTAGTGCGCCGCAGGAAAGTCATCCGCCTTGAGGGCGCGCCAGATGGTGCCTTCATGAAAGAAGACCTCGTTAAGCCGTCGCGCTAACCAAGTCATCTCGGGACGGTAGTCGTCGGACTCGTCCGAGATAAGTAGATCACCGCCCTTGATGAGGATCCGACGAAAGCCAGCAAGCATGCCCGTCTTACCACCGATCAAGCGATTGTTAGGGTCCCACTGGCTGTAGACTTCGTTTAGCCAAGCGGTCACGCCGATGCCGCCCGGAACGTTATCGATCTCTGTCATGGCAAGCCCATCCTCAGTGAGGAGCAGATCCGGCCGAATGACTTGGGGCAAGTCGTCCCTGATCGCGCTGTCGCAGGACATTTCCAGCAGCCACTTGGGCTTGCCCGCATCGACATACTCCGAGATCCAGCTTGGCAAGGTGCCCTTTAGGCTTCGGTGATAGAAGGTATTGCAAGTGGCCTGAAATCGACGCAGCAAAGGGCCCAACCTTTCGAGTTGTTTGACAGTCGACCTGGGCAGAGGAAAGGGCTTTGGAGACCAGCGCCAGGTCTTCTCTGAAAAGAGACCTTCTTTGGGGAAAGCGCTATGGAGGGCGTCAATGCGAGCCTTGGCGTCGTCGTCGGTCATGCGTTCTGCATTCTCTCGCCTCTAGTTCAGGATTCGCAAGCCAGCGCGAATGATTTCATCTACGGTGGAGTCACCTGAGAATTCGCCACTCTTGCGCAGTTGAGTGATGGCTTTGTTCGCCTCGGTTTGTTTGTACCCCAGATTGATGAGGGCGAGGAGACCGTCGTTAAAGACACTCTCCTGAGTCGCTTCGCCACCTGAGGCGTGCCCCCAGGCTTCGACCACGCCAACCTTGTCCTTCAGTTCAAGAACGATGCGTTCCGTTGTCTTCTTACCCAGGCCTTTCACTTGGGAAATGCACACCACATCTCCGCGCACCACAGCTGCCTGGAATTCGTCTACGGACACGCCGCTGAGCACAGCGAGCGCGATCTTTGGACCCACGCCACTCACGCGCTGGATGAGGAGGCGAAAGAGGTCGCGCTCGGCAGCAGTCGCAAATCCGTAGAGAATGTGGGCATCCTCCCGCACTTGAAGGTGTGTGAGGATCTTGATGCGACCTTTCTGATGACCAAGGACATCATAGGTTGAGAGAGGGATGAGCACCTGATAGCCCACGCCGTTCACATCCAAGGTTATTTGGTTAGGCAGACTTTCGACAAGCTCGCCGCTAAGGTACGTAATCATAGGGCAGGGTCATTAAGCGCAGGAGAGAACAAACGAATAGGTATATTTAAGACGAAATCGCAAATTAGCTGTGACTTAAATCGTCCGTTCCGTAATCTAATAGATGTTAACGCATTCATGATGAATGCCTTAGAGCCTTACCTGCTTCAAACTTAAAACTATTATTACCATGGGATTTATCAGTGAGTTCAAGGACTTTGCCATGAAGGGCAACGTCATGGACATGGCCGTCGGTGTCATCATCGGTGGAGCCTTTGGCAAGATCGTGACCTCCCTTGTGGAAAACGTCATCATGCCGATTGTCAGCGTTGCCACGGGTGGCGTGAACTTTGCCGAAAAGCTGGCCTACAAGATGGGAGAAGGAGAAGGCGCTGCTGAGGTGAAACTCGGTGCCTTTCTTCAATCGGCCTTTGATTTCGTCATCATCGCTTTCTGCATCTTCATCATGATCAAGATGGTGAACAAAGCTCGTCTTGCCATTGAGGGTGAGCCAGAGCCCGAGGTCAAAGAAGATCCTGCGGACATCCAACTTCTCCGAGAAATCCGTGATTCGCTCAAGAAGGGCTAAACAGCTCCTCCCGATTACGACAATGTTTGTAGATGCTGCTGGGAGCATTCCAGACGGCGTTCTGCGTTCCTGGGGGATGGATTTCTCTGAAATCTGGTCTTCTCGCAGCTATCGTTTATAGATTTATGGGGTTCATTGAACCATGAGATCACTTTGTTTCCTCCTGATGTCCCTGGCGGTTCTCCCGGCACTGGCGGAAGAACCTCAGGCCACCTTCTTTGAGACCAAGATTCGGCCGCTCTTGGCCGAGGCGTGCTACAAGTGCCACGCGGCAGACACGAAGCAGAAAGCAGGCCTTCTGCTCGACTCTAAGGCCGGCTGGCAGATTGGTGGCGACTCAGGCCCAGCGCTGGTTCCCGGGGATCCAGAAGCGAGCCTGATGATCCGCGCCATCGGCTATGAGGAAACGGACCTCCAGATGCCTCCGAAGAAACGCCTCACAGGCGCGCAGATAGCCGACCTGACACAATGGGTTGCCGACGGCGCTTATGACCCTCGTGAGGGCGGACGCGAGGCAGTCGCCAAGGCAGCTGACAGTATCGACGTCGCTGCGCGCAAGTCGGCCCACTGGGCCTGGCAAAAGGTGACTTTGCCTACCAAGCCTGTTGTGAAACAGACCGATTGGCCTCAGCAATCAATCGACCCGTTCATCCTCGCAAAATTGGAAGAGGCCGAGCTCACGCCGAACGGTGCCGCCCCATCTCAGGTGCTCATTCGCCGCGTCTTCTTTGACCTCACCGGGTTGCCGCCGACACCCGAGCAGGTGAAAGCCTTCATGGCCGAGCCCACCGAGGGTGCCTATGAAGCTGTCGTCGACGACCTCTTGAAATCCCAACACTTTGGCGAACACTGGGGACAGCATTGGTTGGACCTCGTTCGTTTCGCAGAGACGTGGGGCCACGAACAAGATTTCGCTATCCCACATGCCTGGCGTTATCGTGATTATGTTATACGTGCTTTTAATGCTGATGTGCCCTACGATGACTTTCTCGTCGAACATGTCGCTGGTGATCTTGTAGAGAAACCTCGCATTGATGCCAAGAGCCGTGCGAACGAGTCCATCCAAGGAACCGGTTTCTGGCATCTTGGCGAGGCCACCCACTCTCCTGTGGATATTCGAGAGGACGAATGTGTGCGGCTGTCGAATCAGATCGATGTTTTCTCCAAAGCCTTCCTTGGGCAGACAGTGATGTGTGCGCGTTGTCACGACCACAAATTTGAAGCCATCACGACGAAAGACTACTATCGCCTCTTTGGTTACTTGCAGAGCTCGAATTATCAGATAGCTGATGTTTCCGACCCTGAGGCTCAGGCCGAGGCTGCCACGACTCTTGCGGACATCCAGAAGAGGGAAGACCAAGCCCTACGCCAGGCCATGAGTCGCGAGTATTTCCTCAAGCGGGCGGATGGCGACATTGATTGGAGCGCTTATGTCACAGAGGAAGCGAAGGCTCTTGGCCATCCACTCTACCCGCTCACAGAGAAAGAAACTGCTCAAGCATTGGAGCGCTGGTTGGATGAGGAGAAGCGTAGCCAAGCCGAATTGGCCAAGCAGACCGTCATTGGAACGGAGCGCAAAGGAGAGCTGGATCTCATTCCTATTGAAAGGATCTTTGATGAATCGAAGGACGTGATTGCCGATTATTCAATGAAGGATGTTGGTTGGTATGTCAGTGGTCATCGCTTTGGAAAGAACCCCGTGGCCACTGGCACCGTCCTTCCTTCTGGACTCGCTCTGGAAGTTGCCGCCCACAGCGACTTGCTTAGCGAGAAGTTCACCGGTCTCATTCGCACCAAGACGTTTGAGGTCACAGGGGATCGTTTGTGGTTCCGATATCGCGGCCAAGCCAAGATGTTTCTCGCAGTGGACTCGCATCGTGTTTGTCAGGGACCACTACACAGCGGGCGCCTGCGCAAGAATCTGGAGTCGAAAGAGCCCGGCTATCATTGGGTCTCTCACGATGTAAGCAAATACATCGGGCACCGTGTCCACGTAGAATTTACGCCCAAATCGAACTTCAGTTTGAGCCGTGTGCAATTTAGCCATGACAAACCGAAGACCCCTTTTGTTGCCAATGCGCATCTCAAGGCTGCGCTGACGGATTCTGGAAACCTAAATGCAGCCTACAATCGCCTTTTTGATAGATCGGTTGATGCATGGAACAGCGGAAGCGCTGATCGTCATCAACTTGCGCTCGTCGACTGGCTTTTCTTCCGATCCAAGTTGATCGATGTGGCCGCCTCGCCGCGAGTGGAAGCCGTACGCGAGCGTTTCTCCAGGGCCCGAGCTGAGGCTGAGGGCCGGATTCCAAAGCCCATCCAGGCCTTAGCCCTCATGGACGGCAGCGCAGAGGACGAACCTGTCCACTTCCGTGGCAACTATCGCACGCTCAGCCCTGAACCCGTGAGAAGAGGGCACCTGCTCGACGCGCTCGCCTCTGGTGAAGAAACGCTGCCGCCCGATGGCAGCGGTCGATTGCAACTTGCTCACCAGATCATCTCTGCCGATAACCCGCTTACTGCACGTGTCTTCGTCAACCGCGTCTGGCACCACCTATTTGGGCGAGGCATCGTTGAGACGGTCGATAACCTCGGCTCGGCCGGAACCAAGCCATCCCATCCGGAGCTGTTAGACCACTTGGCGTATCGATTTGTGCATGAGCAAGGTTGGTCAACGAAACGACTCCTTCGTGAGCTCGTTCTGTCACAGACTTACCGTATGAGTAGCGAGCCGCATGCTGAAAAGACGGCCGTGGATCCAACGAATCTTCTTGTGCATCGTATGCCTATTCGGCGACTAACAGGCGAGGCGATCCGGGATCACTTGCTACACGTCTCCGGGCGACTCGATCGCAAACCGTTTGGTGAGAGTGTTATGGTTCATATCTCTGACTTCATGCGAAGTAATCGCAGCCCTGCAGGCAGTGGTCCCCTGGATGGCAATGGACGCCGTAGTATTTACATCGAAGGGCGTCGCAATCACATGGAACCCCTGCTCGTCGCTTTCGACAAACCCACTCCGTTCACAGCCATTGGCAAGCGCAATGTCTCCAGTTCGCCTGCGCAACCGCTCATGATGCTCAACAACGAACTCGTGCATCAGGAAGCCGCGCGTTGGGCCAAGCAGCTCCTAGAGGACGACGCACTCAGCGAGCCACAGCGTGTCGATAATGCGTATTGGCAGGCGTTTGGTCGTGCTCCAGAATCTTGGGAGAAGGAAGCGGCTGTCGCCTTCCTGGCAGAACAACGAAAGCTTCATTCTGGCGACGCCCTGGCCGCCTGGAAAGACCTCGCGCACACGCTGGTCAATGTGAAGGAATTCATCTTCATCAACTAACGAACGATTTCTTATGCATTGCGGAAGATACCAAACCTCACCCGTTAGCCGACGTAGCATGCTGCGACACTGCGCCAACGGCTTCGGCGCATTGGCGCTAAGCGCACTATCGCAGGATCGTGGTTACGGCGCCCTCAAGCGCGGTCTCTCCATGGCCCCGCAGCAGCCACACGCCAAGCGACGGGCCAAGAACGTCATCTTCCTCTACATGGACGGTGGGGTTTCTCAGGTCGATTCATTCGATCCCAAGCCAATCCTCGACAAAGAGCATGGGCAGCCCTTCCGCCCAAAGATGGAAGCCACGCAGTTTGATAACATTGGCACTGTCTTCAAATCGCATTGGGACTTTCACCAATACGGCCAAAGCGGCCTTCCCGTTAGTGATCTCTTTCCGCATATTGCCACACGGATGGATGACATCTGTGTCGTCCGATCCATGACCGCCGGGTTTTCGGAGCACAACCAAGCCAACTTCTTTCTTCATAGTGGCTTCAGCCAACAAGGGCGGCCAAGCATGGGCGCCTGGGTCGGCTATGGTCTTGGCAGCGAGTGCAACAATCTTCCCGGTTTCGTTGTGCTCAATGGCGGCCTCATCCCATCCGGCGGTATTGACAACTTCGGAAGTGGATTTCTTCCCGCCAGCTATCAAGGGACGCTCTTCCGCGCAGGCGAGACGCCATTGGCCAATGTCCAACCCCTCGAAGCCAAACCTCTGATTCAGAATCGGAAACTAGCACTTCTTCGTCGGCTCGACCAAGGCGTTGTCGAGCGAATGGGTCAGGTAGATCAACTGGAGTCGGCCATTGCCAACTATGAAATGGCTTACCGCATGCAAGCTGCAGTGCCAGAACTCGTCGATCTCAAAGGCGAGACCGAAGCTACCAAAAAACTCTACGGCTGCGACGCCGAATACGAGCAGACCCGCCTCTATGCCGTGCAGTGTTTGTTAGCACGTCGCATGGTCGAGAAGGGCGTCCGCTTCGTCGAACTCACCTGCCCACGTATTAAAGGAGCGGATCGTTGGGACGCCCATAATAATATCAAAGCGAATCACGGCAACAACGCCCGTGCCGTCGATCAGCCCATCGCCGGTCTCCTCACCGATCTCAAAGCACGTGGACTCTTAGACGAAACTCTCGTCGTCTTTGCCGGAGAATTTGGCCGGACTCCTTTCGCTCAAGGTAGCACCGGCCGCGATCACAATCCCTTCGGCTTCACCGTCTGGCTGGCTGGCGGCGGCATCAAAGGTGGCATGGCCTACGGCGCCACCGACGAGTACGGCTACCGCACTGTCGAGAATCGGGTGGAGATCCACGATCTCCACGCCACCATGCTACATCTGTTAGGCATGGACCACAAGCGTCTCACCTACCGATTTGATGGCCGCGACATGCGTTTAACAGATGTTCATGGACATATCGTCCACGACATTATCCATGCATAGGGGCATCGCGCTCCGCGCTCCTCATATGTCAACGTGACTGCCTGAAGCGGTTCCTCAAGGTGAGCGCGCAAGCGTGATTGTTCATTGTCGCTTATTCCTGCGAAGCTGAGTGTCATCGATTACCAACGATGATTGCGTTAATAAGCGGCATGATAGTCATGAAAGCTTAAAGACCAAGTGCCTTGTTTGAGAATGAGTTGTCTCGCCAAGCGGACGACCGTTGATGCTGGTTCGAGACCTGACAAAAGGCGTAAAGTGCTTTTTGAATTCACTAAAGATTGTGTTTCCTATCAAAGATACTATTCGCAAAGTGGCAAGACGCTGTGGGTATGAAGTGCGACAGATCGCAGAAGGCTCGGGGCCTATTCGCGGGACGTTGGGCGAATGCTATTCCCATTTGAACGAGCTGGCCAACGTTGCGTTCCAATCGCTGCTCCTACTTCTCTTTGAGGGCCAGGTCCGATTTCGCGTGATTCTCACCTGTAAAGATCTCTGGCACGCGGCCTTCCAATTCCTTCTTCCACTGGCTTACCTGTGTCGGGGCTAGCTCGTTAGCCTGAGCGATCTCGTTGATTGTCTTGACACCCTGAAGGGCTCCGATGGCAATGCGCGCTTTGAACTCAGGCGTCAGGTGTCTTCTCTTTCGTTTCACTTCGTCTGTTTTATTTGGGTGGCAAACGACAGACGAGCCTTCGAATTCTCAATAGCTACCTAGCGCCGTTTGGGGCTACCACTTTAAATCGCCCTGGCAGCAGAGAACTCGCAGGACCACGTAGCCCTGGGAAAGGGCGTTTACTCACGGGTTGCGGACTGGGCACAAGTCGTTGTCGTTGGGTGTCCAGACCGCTGGGACTCACTTTACGCATCGAGCAATCTGCTAAATTGGATTTGGTGGCGTCGGACAATCTTGGTGAGGAGGGCGAGGCCTCGTTAGTCGATCGTCAAGCATCCTCTGGATTCGTTCGATACTATCGTTGCCCGTATAAGGAAGATAAGGAAGACGAATGGCTTCTTTTGTCAGTAGCGCTGCAGGCCGATTTTCCCATCTTTGAGAGGGATCTTCCCCTCGTCGTCGTTTGAGGAGCGGATGACTCCGACGAGCCAGCGAGCTAAGTCTATCCTTGATTCAACGACGTCTTCCTCGCTGAGATTACGTTAGACGAAGAATCCTTACCGGAAGCTTGCCGCGGAGATGGAGAAGATGATGAACGAGTCGGAAGGCCTTCTGAAATAGGTGGAGTTTACACCAGACCTTTGGAGTCGCTGAACGAGCTGATCAAGTCCGTGGCTTGAGCGAAGATGAGCTAGACGCGGTGGCCTTGGCGTTTAGTTTGTCGCCGATGCATCAAGGAGACGTCTACGCGATTCTGTCAGGAGTTTTCTGGTCAATGAGCGTGATTTTAATGCGGGTGTCGGGATTGCATATTCCACCGCTGCCCTTGACGATTTTTAAGAGCGCGGTGGCGGTGTGTTTCTTTGTCCTGGCGTCGCAGGCGCTAGGTGAGGCGTTTGTTCCTGAGCTGTCAGGAGAAGCCTACGTTAGACTGGTGGTGAGCGCGGTCTTGGGAATCTCGATGGCAGACACCATGTTCGCTTCGGCTTTAAATCGCTTGGGCGCAAGTTTGCAGGCGCTGGCGGACTGTGTGTATGCGCCTGCAATTGCAGTGGTGGGCTTTATGATGTTTGGTGAATGGCTCGGTTTCTGGGAACTGTTGGGTGGTTTGCTCGTGGTTTCGGGTGTGGTGGTTGGCATGAGGGTGACGCCTGATGTGAAGAGCCGACGCGATTTGGTGATTGGAGTGTTTCTCACGGCGGGTGCCCATGTCATCATGGCAGTAGGGATACTCTTCGTCCGAGACGTCTATCGGGAAGTGTCGGTAGTGTGGGTGTCAGGATTTCGGTTCCTTGTTGCGACGATTGTTTTAGTTGTCTTCGCGTCTTGTCAGGCAGATCGCGGACAAATGTTCCTAGCCTTTCGCCGCCGCGATTTATGGAAGGCGATGCTGCCAATGACCTTCTTGGGTCCCTTTCTGGCAACGATCTGTTGGGTTGCTGGATTCAAGTATAGCTTTGCGGGTCGGGCTGCGATCTACAATCAGCTGTCGACGGTATTCATTATCGTGCTTGCCGTGATCTTTCTAAAGGAGCGGCTGACTGGTCGCAAGGCGCTGGGTGTGGCTCTGGCTATAGTGGGGGCACTTCTTGTGGCATCGAATTGACTTAGAGTTGGTAAAACAACGTTTTAACCTCGACACTTTTTTGAGGAAACTTTAAGTAATTGGGGCTAGGAGCGACCTTGATAATTGCACACCCTTTACGCGTTACCTTATGAGCGAAGAGTCATCATCATCCACGCCGCCTAAGAAGAAGGTCGGCGTCGAGCCCCGCAATTTGCCAGAGCGCTTCGATGAAGAAGTTGGAGATCCATTTGAGCAGCTGAATTCAGGGGCGCGTCCCAACGATAGTGTGGAGAATGAGCGGGGAATGATCCAGCCACGTAGCCTGCCAAAGAGTGAGGAGGCGACGATCTTAGAAGCGGCTCGGATGATCAGAGAGGGCAAATCGTACGATGAAGTGGCGAAGCATCTCCGGATCGAGCCGCTGAAATTACGTCGTTGGGAAACGGCATATTCGACTGAGTTTCAAAAGGATCTTAACGCAGGCGACTATCACGACACCGATGCCCAATTGCGGGATTTAGCGGATGATGAGAAGGAAAAGTTTCAGGGAAACTGGGAACAGGTTACCGAAAAGGAGACGGCACGAAGGGTCAAGGTCGGGCCGATAAGGGCGAAACTCATGGGTCATACGGCTACCAAATGGTTGTTCCGCGGGGAGCATGGAGATGTGGATTATGGGACGATCACCGGGATTCTGGTGGCTGTGGTTGGCCTTGGTATGGCCTTGCGCTACATGAACGACGCTCGTACGAATCCCGAGTCTGAAGTGGATCAAGGAGGCGTTTTTGTTGGGTTGGAGGATCTGAGTAAGGTGGATCATGAGCCGGAAGAGGCGCGTGATGTGGTGATCGCTTTTCATAAGACAGAGACTTGGGAAGAGAAGCTGGCGCTCGTGAGCAATCCCGATAAGGTGAAGCCGTTGATGGAGGCTTGGTACAGGAAGCATCCAGAAGCCGTTTCCTATGATCGTCTTACATTCGTGATGGACCAGCCGATCGAGTTCGGGGATCGGAATTTCTATCAGATTGGGCTCATCGTCGTTAATGATGAGGACAATGCGGCGGACAACCAGAACTCGGTCGTGGCGGTGGAGCGAATGCCAAATGGGGAATACAAGGTAGAATGGGAAACTTCATCGGGTTACCAGCCGATGAGTATTGACGAGCTGAAGGCGAAGACGCCGACGGCGCCAGTAGAGCTCCGTTTCACTATCGAGGCGTCAAACTACTACAATTTCGGGTTCCAAGAAGATAAGTACACTGCGTTTGTCGGCACCTTCCTGGGTAATCCGGATCCCGTCTATCTCTATGGAAATCGCGAAGATCCGGAGGCGCGCAAGATCGCCTCGGCGTTGGAGCTGACGGACTCCATGGGCGTGATCGTGAAAGTTCGTTACCCGGAGAATCCACAAGCTAACGACCAGCTAGAGGTTGTGGAGTTTGTGAATGACAGCTGGTTCCGGGATTATTCAGACGACAAGTAAGGCGCAGGAAATAAAGCGCTCCCTTTTTAACACTTTGTATTGACAGAGTAGTATGGATTGCGTTGTTCATGTTACCATGAGGATGTCAATTCTTCTTGGATGTAGTTTGGTATTCTTCGGTGGTATTGCTTTTGGAGTAGAGACTGAGAAATCAATGATCGCGCCTGTAGGCTTTCCTGAGATTCAGGCTGAGAACCGCGGGCGCATGACCGTAAAGCTTGAGGATAACTCTGCTGGCTTTTGGACCTTGCAGAGTAGTGAGGACATGCAGAGGTGGAAGTCTGTTAGTACCTTACAAGCACGAGGCGGAGCGCTTTCCTATCTAGATCCCGCGAAGAACAAGTCGCGGACCTACTTCTATCGGCTGGTCAATAGCAACACACTGGGCAACGTTTTGATAGAAGAGGAGCCATTTACGTTCCAGTCCTCGGTCCCTTCTTCATTTATTCAACGTGAGAGTGTCGTCTTTCGTACGCCTGCTAGTGCGGGCGGTGGAGGCTGGGCTGGGAGTAACGGCACGATCAATGAATCGTTTACGGTAACAACGGAAGTGCTCGCTCCTGAGGCGCCGATTCGTCCCGACTCTGTGCGCGATCACAAAGCGTTCTTGGGTCGCGTGCTATTCTACGACAAGCGTCTTTCGGCAGACAACAGTAAGAGTTGTGCCTCCTGTCACAAACAAGAGAAGGCCTTTGCTGATGATAAGCCGTTGAGTGATGGCATTCACGGACAGAAGACCGCTCGCAATAGCATGCCCCTGGCCAACATGGCCTTTGCTGCTGACGGGAAATTCTTCTGGGACATGCGTGAGAGTAGGCTCCGCGATACGGTCCTACGTCCAATTGAGAATCCGTTAGAAATGGGCATGGATTTGGAGCAACTGCCTGAAAAGCTTAGCCAGCAACCTTACTACGCAGAGCTCTTTGAGACGGCATTCGGCTCTCCTGAGATCACTGAGGAAACGATTTCTGAAGGGCTTTCGACCTTCCTGAACTCCATGGTATCTGGGACGACGAAGTTCGATCGCGCGCAATTCATCGGACGGCGGCACTTCTCGGCTCTCGAGCGCCTCGGTGAGACCCTCTTCATGGGGAAAGCGGGCTGTGCACAGTGCCACAGCGCACCGTTCTTCGATAACACCATCGCGACCAACAATGGCCTCGACATATACTCCGAGGATGACGGGATGGCTTCTCACACCAAGAAAGAGTCTGATCGAGGCTTCTTCAAAACGCCCACCATACGCAATGTGGCCCTGACGGCTCCCTACATGCATGATGGACGATTCAAGACGCTGGACGACGTGGTTGATCACTACAACAAGAAGATCCAGCCGCACGATGAGCTAGACGAAACCCTTCGCCTCTCTGACTCGGTGACGACACCGTGGGAGTCCACCAAAGTGGAACAGCGCCAGACGGTTCAGTTAGACCTATCGGAGCAAGAACGTGACGCGCTGGTCGCTTTCATGGAGACGCTGACGGATCACAAATTGATTCAGGACAAACGTTTCTCGGATCCGTTTAAGCGTTAGAGAGCTTGGCAACGCTTCCTGGGAGAATGTCTCTTGGGTTGGTGTAGAGGGGCGTTCGCTTGATTGTTCAGTTGACGCCGTGGCGGCGGGCTTTTAGGGTCGTTAATGAAGAGCGGAGGGTTTCTGTCCTACTTCCGTCGGAAGCGTTTCCGGCAGGTGCTTCTCTTTTTGAGTGGGGTTCTTGTTGGGGTGGTGCTCACGCGTGGACTTTCGGATTCGGAGCGAGAGGGTTGGCGGCGAGGATCTGCTGCTGGTAGTCAGGAACTTGTGGTTGAGTCTGAGCTATTGCTAGGGAATGAGCCTGTTTCGTCCAGTATCTCATCTGTAGCTCCCGTTAGCGTAGGGACTGCAGGGTTGCCAGAGGGTGCTGGTTTGCCAGAGCCGCTTGATGGGGCGCTGCGCTTTGCTAGGGCGGCGGCCTTCGTGGATCCGGCTGAGCGTCAGGCTGCGTTGCGGGAGGTTTTGAAAACGTGGGTGACGAATGACCACGATGCGGCCTTGGCGGCTATCGAGGGGCTCGAGAACGTGGCGCTCCGACGAGACCTTA
>Ga0222717_10000096_pt1 | contig 69109 bp, 72 predicted proteins | sample C33_18DmetaG_FD_165053 | JGI IMG/M metagenome (GOLD analysis project Ga0222717, IMG submission 165053) | Estuarine water microbial communities from San Francisco Bay, California, United States - C33_18D | ecosystem: Environmental > Aquatic > Marine > Unclassified | place: USA: California... | reverse complement strand
CGTAGGCTCGCACACTCTTCAAGTTGTATTGTAAAAGTTCACCAAGCTTCAGTTCTTGGTTCGGCGTGAGGTTCTCAGGTCGTTTGAGGAAGCAGTATTTGCTCTTCTTCAGAATGGGCTCGTAGCCTTCTTTGGCCAAGCGAGTCGATTCTTCACGGCGAACCTCATCGACTGCTTTGTGAAGATGAGCAACCATGTGGAACTTATCGAGCACGTGAATCGCCTGAGGCAAACGTTTGGCGATCACTTTCAAATAGGCTTTCCACAGGTCGCTGCAGACAAAGCGAATTTCAGAGCAAGTGCCTGGACCAAGGTCGCGAAAACAGCGCATCAGCGTCTTGATTTTACGCCCTGGGCGGATGGCAAGAAGACGCCGTTTGCCTTCGTCAATCTGATAGACAAGAGTCATGTAGTTGTGCCCCTTCCGGATGTGAATCTCATCAACACCGATGGCAGTAATCCCGCTCAAAACCCTGTTATCCAAGTCCCATTCCACAGTCGAGCGCATCGCTCGATAAACCGTGTTCCAACTCGTGTGAAAGCAAGCGGCGACCTCCTGCCATGTGAGGCGACGTGCCCAGGTGGTCAAGAAATGTCTGAAATCGTTCGTCATCCGTTGTTTGCCCTCGGCCCACCGAACGCGCTCGACCTTGATTCTTAATTCACTTAACCTGCCTGTGCCATGCGAAACAGTCGAAATCCATCGCTGAGATCCTAACCGAAGACGGTCGTTTCACGACATTACTAGGGTGTGTTTGGTGAAGCCACCCCCCCTTGTATTCCTAACCAATGCTGAAGCTATCACCGTTTTGGCTCCCACCGACCAAGCTTTTGATCTATTACCGAATGGTACTGTGGAGTCGCTTTTGCTCGCTGAGAATCATCAACGGCTCGTCGAGATCCTTAGTTATCATGTGGTTGGCGCCTCACTCAGCGCGAAAGCCGTCAAAACTCTTTCTTCAGGCGAGACATTGTCTGGCCAAAAGCTGGCCATTGTTAATGAGAACGATGGTTTGTTCTTAAATGATGCTAAAGTCATCACCAAAGATATCTCGGTGGCGAATGGAGTCGTCCATACAATAGATCGCGTCCTCCTCCCTCCAACCCAGCCGACTACCCTCAACTTTTGGGCCTTTCTCGCAAACGACGGGCGCTTAACTACTCTGATGGTTGCTGCGGAGGCGGCTGGTTTCCTTGATTCTACACAGCAAGAGAGCTTTCCTCTCCTACCCGAATTGAATAGCGCCCTAGGACCAGTACTAGTTTCGAACTTGTTTGCCCCAACAGGTGAAGCTTTTTCAAGATTACCCGAAGGCACGGTGGAGACCTTGCTCTTGCCAGGAAACAAAGGACGGCTTCAGGAAATTCTGCTCCAACATGTCGTGAGTGGTTAGGTCAACAGCCATTCGTTCCTGGGCCTTAAGCGCATCGAATCGCTGTCTTGCAATCCATCGTTCTTGACACTGCGTTAGTGCAGTGGAACTGCGAATAGGTGCCACCGCCGCCAAGGACTGGGAAAAGAGGAACGGGGCTAATCAAGTATAGCTACCTGGCGTTCTGTAAGAGACACACGAGGTGCCATAGATAATTCTCTCTACACATCCAAATTTGGGAACTTCTTCTTAATCAGCAGCAGCTCTTGAGAGAAAGGAGGGATGAGGCCGACATTCGAGAGTGTAAGCTAAAACATAAAGCTGGAATTCCAGTCACTGGCATGGTTCATGCCGTTCCTCAAGCCAGTGTCCTGTCGAAGCGCCTTCAATTCAGAAAGCTTCAGATGCTGTCGCAGAGCAATATGAAAAAGCTGCCCGGGTTCCGGTTGTGGCCGTTTGAAGTATCGTATTGAAAGGTGAGTTCTACCGAGAACGTGGGAGGACGTATCCAACAGAGTCATATTGCAAATCAGTCTCGGGCTGGCAGTACCTCTGAAGGCTACTCCACGGGAGATGAGACTACTATTTGGCTAAGTAAGTTCGCATTTCATTCCCATCATAGGTGGCGGACAGGGTGGGATTATCCTTCGCTGCTCTCAGGCTCTCTCCGCTTTGCTCCGAGTCGAACGGCGTACTCATCCTTCCTTCGCTACATCACTGCCCTGCGGTCAGAAATGGCGGAGGGAGTGGGATTCGAACCCACGGTAGGTTGCCCTACACTCGATTTCGAATCGAGCGCCTTAAACCGGACTCAGCCATCCCTCCGCTTGTAAACTATTCGCCGTGCAGATTCACGAGCAGGATGCCCGTGCGACACTGGCATAGACTACCCTGCTAAGAGTAGTCTGCTTGGACGCCACCGAGGTCGCGCTTTTTGATCCACGGCATGAGGCCACGGAGGCGTGCGCCCGTTTCTTCAATTGGGTGCTTGGTACCCTCTTCGAGGAGACGGTTGTATTCCGGGAGTCCGGCTTCGTATTCGGCGACCCACTCTTTGGCAAAGGTGCCGTCTTGAATTGCGGTGAGGGCTTCTTTCATGCGCTCTTTGACCGAGGCATCGATGATCTTGGGGCCAACCTTGATATCCCCATACTTAGCCGTTTCTGAGATGGAGAAACGCATACCTGCGATACCCGACTCGTTCATGAGGTCGACGATGAGTTTGAGTTCATGCAAACACTCGAAATAAGCCATCTCTGGCTGGTAACCAGCCTCGACGAGAACCTCGAAACCCGCTTGAACGAGTGCGGAAGCACCACCGCAAAGCACGGTTTGCTCACCGAAGAGATCCGTTTCCGTCTCTTCGCGGAAGTCCGTTTCAAAAACTCCGCCGCGTGTGCAGCCAACACCTTTGGACCAGGCCAAAGCCACGTCCTTGGAATTGCCTGAAGGATCCTGATAGACAGCGATAAGACCTGGAACGCCTTTGCCTTCCGTGAATTGGCGGCGAACGATGTGGCCAGGACCTTTGGGAGCTACCATGATAACGTTGACGTCTTCGGGCGGCGTGACAGTCTTGTAATGAATCGCGAATCCGTGTGAAAAGAGGAGCGTCTTGCCAGCCGTTAGGTTGGGAGCAATGTCAGCATCGTAGACAGAAGCGATTTTAACATCGGGGACACCGATGAAAATGACATCTGCTTGCTTCACCGCGTCCGCAGTGTCGAAGACTTCGAAGCCTTTCTGCTCTGCAGAGGCACGCGACTTACTGCCAGGGTAGAGGCCGATGATGACACGGACACCGCTTTCCTTGAGATTGAGGGCGTGGGCGTGGCCTTGAGAACCGAAGCCGATGACCGCGCAGGTCTTCTCTTTGAGATGATTGAGATCGGCATCTTGTTCCGTGTAGATTTTAGCAGACATGGTCTTGGGTGCTTAAGAGCTAGTTTGTATGGTGTTAGGGATAATACTTTGGATTGTTTAGGCGTCATTTCCCGGATCGTGAGGAACGGGCATGGCGATCTTACCTGTGCGAGTGAGGTCGACGATGTTGAAGCCTTCCATGAGTTTTAGAAACTTGCTAATCTTGCCGGCGTCTCCGGTGACTTCGACGGTGAGACGCTCCGGGCTGACATCCACGATGCGGGCACGGAAGATATCGCAGAGAGTGATGACCTCTGCTCGTAAATCCGGACTGACCGCGAGTTGAAGAAGGACGAGTTCGCGATCGACACTTTCACCCTCGCGGAAATCGACGACCTCAATCACATCGATGAGCTTATCGAGCTGCTTGATAATCTGATCGAGGACGTTCTCTTTCTCCCGGACGACAATGGTCATGCGAGAAATGGTGGGGTCATGGCTAGGCCCCACATTGAGCGTGTGGATGTTGTATCCGCGTCCACTGAACATACCGGCGATGCGTGCAAGCACGCCGAACTTGTTCTCGACGAGGACGGAGATGGTGTGACGAGTCATGGATTAGCGTTTGGCCGTTCTGCCAAAGTGGGCGCTACGGTGTCGACAAAGGTATGGGTGGTCAAGTGGAGCCTGCGCTCTGCTTGAAAAACCAAGATCTTTTCCCTTGCTTCCCTACCGGGCTGATCTAAATCTCCTCTCCGATTGTCCTATGTGTGACCCGTTCGTCCAGCGGTTAGGACTCCGCCCTTTCACGGCGGCAACACGGGTTCGAATCCCGTACGGGTCGCCATTTTCCCAGGCTTAAGAGAGCTATTTCCCCATTGTTGGAGGCGCGCTGGACTCACCCGGCATGAAGTCGCTGATCTTAATAAATAGCACTGCGGAAAGGGCCACCCCAATGAGAATCACCGCGAGGATAATCCATTTGCGGGATCCTCTTCCTGGATCTGGAAACTCCAGGGACTTCGGATTCTTCAGAAAATCGCCGGTCACCTCTTTCCCATCCACCATGACCTTGGTAACACGGCGCTTCTTGCGGACTTTGCGGCGGCGCTCTTCGCCGAGATCATCAGGTGAATCGGGACTCATAGTTCCCAAACCTTCTACTCGTAGACCTTGCGAGCAATCCGAATTCCGAATTTTCAACACGTTCACGGTTGATTCTCTTCTATTCATGTGATCGTTTGTTTGAAACGAACGTTTGAATCATCGTGACGCCAACTCAACCAGACGATTCGGCCAAGGGCCCCATTCTCGAAGCTGCCCAGCGGCTGTTTGCCCGTGAGGGCTTCGAGAAAGTCTCCTTGCGTATGTTAACACAGGAGGCTGGCGTGAATTTGGCGTCGGTGAATTACCATTTCCGGTCCAAGCAAGGGCTGATTGACGCTGTTATCGCAGGTTATGTGAATCCCGTGAACGAGGCGCGGCTGGCACTGCTGGATACCGCTGAATCGAGTTCTGGTGGCCATGCTCTCCCTCTCGATACCATCTTAGACTGTTTCATGCGCCCTGTGTTAGAAGCGGTACGCAAGAGTCCGATTTCGGAGCAGCTCTTCTTTCAGCTCATGGGACGCTGCATGAACAACCAATCGCAGAAGACCATGCCAGACACCGTGTTGGGGCTCTTCGGCCAAGTCGTGACTCGCTTTCCCCAAGCTATTCGCAGGACACTTCCAGACCTCTCAGAGAAAGAAAGTTTATGGCGCCTGCACTTCACCGTCGGCGTCTTGATCCACGTCCTCATCCATACCGATGGCCTTCAACAACTCGCAGGCGATCGGTTAGGCTCGCCTTCCTTAGATAATATCCTCACAATGGTAAAAGGTTACTGTCAGGCTGGCCTGGAAGCTCCCGAGACCAAACTTGAAACACAGGATGCATAGGAGTTATTACTTGCTCGTTGGCTGTTTCCTTTGCGGTTGCCAAGCGTTACCACCCGGCCTGCGCACGTCTGAAGTTGGTCTAGAAACTCCTAACCTTTGGTCGTCAACGAAGGCCGCACGCGCTGGTGTCGATCAGGCCTGGCTGGAACGCTTTCGTGATCCGACCCTGAAGCGTTTGGCCAATGAAGCGGTTGAGAATAACCCCGATTTAAAAGCCGCGGCTTCACGTGTGCGCGTTGCGGCGTCAAACGCCAAGATTGCCGGCGCTGCCCGGCGGCCTCAACTTAATGCCGTTCTGTCAGGGAATCGACGCAAGACTAACTTCATCGGATTTCCTGACTTTGGCGGCTTTGACGAAGGCAGCCGTGGCGGTGAGCCCTCGGTCATTAGCACGATATCTGATACGTTCGGTGCTTCCCTTGACCTGAGTTGGGAGGCCGACCTCTGGGGACGTATCCGAACCGGGGAATCCGCAGCTCTAGCAGAACTTCAAGCAACCGACGCAGACTACCGAGCAGCGCGGTCCTCTCTCGTGGCACAGGTCGCCAAGGCATGGTTCGCACTGACAGAAGCCTCGCAACAACTAGCTCTAGCAGAGGAGGCTGTGAAGGCCTTCCAATCTACGGAGGACGTGATCGCAGATCGATTCGAGATCGGCGAACTCGAGGGTGGCGGCACAGGAGCCCAGCTAAGATTGGCCAAATCCGATGTCGCTTCGGCTCGAGAGCAAGTCGCCCAACGGAAGGATCTGTTGCAGCAGGCTAAGCGGCAACTGGAAGTCTTGTTAGGTCGTTACCCGAAGAATCTTCTCGCTGGAAATCCCGAACTCCCTCATCTGCCGGGGCGGCCTCCTACTGGGCTCCCCTCCGAGCTTCTCCTCCGGCGCCCTGACATTCAAGCCGCTGAGCGTCGCTTTGCCTCGCAAGGTCAGCGTATCACAGAAGCGCGTTTGGCCATGTTTCCCCAACTCAAGATGACCGCAAGCGGCGGCACCTCGACAGACTCTTTGAAGGATCTGCTAGACAGTGACTTTGGAGTTTGGAATCTGGCTGGAAACATCGTTCAATCCATACTTACAGGAGGCCAATTATTAGCCGAGAAACGAGTTCGTGAGGAGCAGGAAAGCCAAGCGTTAGCTGCTCTTCAATCCACGGTCTTGCAAGGCTTCTTAGAGGTGGAACTGGCCTTGGAAGCCGATCAATACCTGGCTGAACGTCAGAGTGCTCTGGAAGACGCCACCGCCCTATCCAGGGAAGCCTACATCGCGTCGCGTGCCGACTATCGCGATGGCGTGGGAGACATTCTCACCGTCCTAGCCGCTCAATCTCGAGCTCTGCAATTCTCAGGCCAACTCATCAGCATCCGCCGTCTTCGCTTGGACAATCGCGTGAACCTCCATCTTGCGCTGGGTGGCGATTTCAAACCAAACCATCCCAAACCGTAAGTCGCATGAGAGCTTTCATTATCGCCGTTTTGATCATCCTGATTGCGGGTGGCACTATGGTTGCGTTGGACGTCTTCAAGCCCAAACCGGAAGAGCAGGAAGTCGTGCCGCTCGTCACGCCAGTTGAGGTGGCGACAGCAAAGCGTCAGGATATTCAGGTCCGCTTGACGTCCCAAGGACTCCTCGAAGCAAAGACACTCACCACCGCTGCAAGCGAAGTTTCCGGAAAAGTCCTCGAAGTTTTACCTCCCTTCGAGGTGGGAGGCCAATTTGAATCAGGCCAGATCCTGCTTCGAATCGATCCTGCCGACTACGAGTCCGCTCGAGCTCAAGCCAAATCGCTCGTCGCAGATGCAGCCCTCGCCGTCAAAACGGAAGAAGCCAAAGCGACCCAATCCTTGCGTGACTGGAAAAAACTCGGTCGCACTGAGGAAGCGAACGCTTTAGTCAAACGCGAGCCTCAGCTCGCAAGCGCCCACGCACGCCTGGAGGCCGCTGAAGCCGGTCTCGCCAAAGCCGAACGCGATCTGGAACGCACCGTCCTGCGAGCTCCCTATCGAGGCCGCATCCTCCGGACGCATACGGATGAGGCTTCATTCGTGACCATGGGAGCACCCCTTGCCGATTTTTATAGGTCTGATGCCCTGGAAGTGAAACTACCGGTGTCATTGAGTGAACTCCCTTTCCTTAACCTGCAAACGACTGAAAGAGCGGTCACCTTGAGTACGGCCACAGGCAAGGCGTGGTCCGCAACCGTCGTTCGCCAGGATGCTGAGATCGATCGGCGAAGTCGTTCCCTCCATCTCATTGCAGCCCTACCCGAAGAAACGAGCGCTAATGACCCATTGCTAGTTCCCGGACTCTTTGTCAGTGCACAGATAGCCGCCGAGCCCCTAAAAAACGTTTTCCCTGTTGATCGTAAAGCATTGTTAGGAGAAGACGAAGTTCTTATTCTAGGCGCAGAGATTCCTGATCCAACTTCAGACCACAAATTCAAAACCTACACGTTGCTTCGGCGGCAAGTCACGGTGGCTAGGAAAGAGGCAGGGAGAGTTCTCATTAACGAGGGGATTAAAGAGGGCGAACGCATCTGTATCTCCTACGTACCCAATTTCATTCAAGGCATGACTGTTCGCGTCCTCGGTGAAGAAACGAAAGCCTAACTGAGCTATCATGGAAAGTCTTATCCATTGGTTCTCTCGAAACCACGTCGCGGGCAATTTCCTCATGCTCGTTGTCTTGGTCATGGGCGTGACTCAATGGTTCAAGCTGAAGAAGGAGATCTTTCCCGAGACCGGTGTCGATATCATTTCTATTCAGGTTCCCTATCCCAATGCTGCGCCGGAAGAAGTGGCTACCGGAATCTGTTTGCCAATTGAAGAAGCCATTCAGGATGTGGATGGCATCAAGCGGGTGACCTCACGGGCGTCCGAGTCCGTGGGCTCGGTGAATATCGAAGTCGAGAATGGTTTCTCGCTTCGCAATGTCATGGATGATGTGAAAACGCGGGTCGACGCGATTACCAACCTGGCCGAGAACGCAGAAGAACCGACTATTCAAGAGCTGCTACTGAAGACACAAGTACTCAGCGTTGCCGTGACGGCAGACACGGATGAGCGGACTCTTCGGGTGTTGGCTGAGCGCGTCCGGGACGAACTCATTGCCTCAGATTCAATTACGCAAGTATCCCTAGCAGGCACACGTAATTACGAGATCTCGATTGAGGTCTCCGAACAAACGCTTCGAGAGTATGGCCTCACCTTCGAGCAAGTGGCCAACGCTGTGCGCGCGTCCTCCTTGGATCTCCCGAGCGGCTCTGTAAAGACATCGGGTGGCGAAATCCTCTTTAGAACAGCACAGAAGCGCTACACGGCTGCGGAGTTTGCCAGCATCACCGTGATCACGAGGGAAGACGGAAGCAAAGTTCAGCTCGATGAAATTGCGAGCATTGTAGATGCGTTTGAGGACGTCTACGTCGAAACCCGACTCGATGAAAGATCGGCCATCTTGGTCAATGTCTTTCGCGTCGGCGACGAAGACACCCGGGCCGTGGCCGATGCTTCGAAGGAAGTCATCGAGCAAGCGAAAAGCTTTCTGCCCGCTGGCGTAACGCTAGAGATCTGGAACGACACCTCGGTCTATCTACGTGGCCGTATGGAACTATTAGCCAGGAATGGAGCCGTCGGTCTCTTGCTCGTCTTCATTGTGCTAGCATTGTTCTTGAAGCCGAGCCTCGCTGCTCTGGTTTCCATCGGTATTCCCGTCTCATTCGCAGGCGCAATCATGCTGATGCCTTGGTTAGGCGTCTCCATCAACATGATCTCCCTATTCGGATTCATTCTCGTCCTGGGCATCGTGGTGGATGACGCGATCGTTGTCGGCGAGAACGTGTTCCGTCGGATGCGTAGCGGTGAGGATCCAAAGGTTGCCGCTCCCAAGGGAACCCATGAAGTTGGCGTCATAGTCATCTTTGGTATTCTGACCACAGCAGTCGCCTTCACCCCCATGCTTGGGCTTAGCGGAGTCAGTGGCAAGATATGGCCTAACATTCCTTTAATTGTCATTCCCACGCTGCTCTTCTCGCTCTTTCAATCGAAGCTAATCCTACCTGCTCACTTGGCGCTTCTACCGAAGATGCGCTCCAATAACTCTCCGTCAGGCTTTACCAGATTCCAGAGGTTCTTCAGTCACGGATTGGAAACGTTTGTCGAGAAGGTCTACCGGCCGGTTCTTAAAGTGGCCCTGCACAATCGCTACTTGGTCTTGGTTACCTTCGTGGCTCTACTCGGTGTCTGTGGTGCTTTCGTTAAGCACGGTTGGATCACGTTCCGATTCTTTCCCGATGTGGAGGCCGAGCTGATTTCCGCAAAGCTCACCATGGCAACGGGCGTGCCTGCTGAAGACACGGCGCGAGCCGTAAAACAGATTGAAAAGGCTGCTCAGGTCCTCGGTGAGCGATACACCGATAGCGAGGGCAAATCTATCATACGGCACATGTTAGCCAGCGTCGGTAGTCAGCCTTTCCAGGTCGGGTTTGATGGCGTTGGTGGTGCTCCAGCAGGCGATCATCTCGGCGAGGTGACGGTAGAGCTCAGCGCCGCCAAGCTCCGCTCCATCACCGCAGTCGAGATCACCGCCGAGTGGCGCGACCTCGTCGGCGGCATTGCCGGAGCCACCGAACTGAGCTTCCGTACAGACTCAGGGTCCGGTGGGAACGCCATCGATCTTGAGATCGCCGGACGCGATGTGAAGAAACTAGAAGAAGTGTCTCAAAAGATTCAGGATCAGTTGGCCAAATACGGCTGGGTTACCGACATCACCGACAACAATCGCGACGGCAAGCGACAGCTTAAACTTGAGTCTCTGACACCACAGGCAGAAGCGTTAGGCCTACGGTTAGCAGATGTCGCTCGTCAGGTCCGTCAGGGCTTCTACGGCGAAGAAGTGCAGCGACTTCAACGTGGACGCCATGAAGTTAAGGTCATGGTCCGTTACCCCGAAGATGAGCGCCGTTCACTGGAGAATCTGGACCAGATGAAGATTCGTTTGCCGGACGGAAGTGAAGTCAGCTTTGCTGAAGTTGCGGTCGCCTCCTATGGGCGCGGCTACTCATCGGTCGAGCGGGCAGAGGGCAAGCGGGCGATCAAGATCAGCGCGGACATCGATGACCGTGATCCCAAAGCCAGTGCCAAACTTGTTGCGGAAGAATTAGAGAGGGTGCATTTCCCGAAGCTCGCCCGCGACTATCCCAGCGTGACCTTCTCCTTTCTCGGTGAGCAACAAGACCAACGCGAGTCTCTCACAGAGATCACAAACAAATTCGTGATTGCCCTCATCATCATGTACGTCCTCATGGCCATTCCGCTCGGCTCCTACATTCAGCCGCTCATAGTCATGTCCGTCATTCCGTTCGGCTTGGTTGGTGCGGTGGCAGGTCACGTTCTCATGGGCACCGATTTAAGTATCATGTCCATGTGCGGAATCGTCGCTCTTGCTGGAGTGGTGGTGAATGATAGTCTTGTATTAGTTGATTACGTGAATCGGCAGATCCGCGCTGATAAAGGCGTGATCGAAGCCGCGTGGGAAGCAGGCGCTGCCCGTTTCCGGCCCATTCTCCTCACCTCTCTTACCACCTTCGCCGGGCTGACGCCGATGCTCCTGGAAACCGATCTTCAGGCCAAATTCCTTATTCCCATGGCCATTTCGCTCAGCTTTGGCATTCTCTTTGCCACCCTCATCACACTCATTCTCGTACCGTGCATCTACATCATGCTCGAAGACGTCAAGCGACTGTTCATTGGCAAACACCGCGTCCGATCGATGTGAGCGTTAGGCAAGCTTTGAAGCCAAGATTCGTTGGGCCTCCTCTAACGACAGGTGCTCAGGCAGATCATGATAGACCGAGATGTAAGCAGTACCTTGCGCCGTATAAGCGGTCAGCCCAAAGATGTTGGCTTCTAGATACTTGTATATTTGATAGGTCAAACTGTGAATCAACCCGGTAGACGTTGCCACCGATTCTATCTGAAGGTGGAAACGCCCTCGATTGTCCCATCGGGCAAGCGTCGCTGTGCCTTGCAATTTCGGAAGCGAACTCTCCTCAACTTCTTGGATGAGGCGATCTTCACGCATCGCCGTCTCGATCTCTTTGGCCAAGGCGGCACCGACAGATCGATCGCTTAGATCCAAATGGAAGAAGTCAAGGATGAGACCGTAGCGCCGCGCGGAGAAGAGATGCGCCTGGAACAGAGGAATTCCTTTTGCAGCCAAAGTCCCGGTGATGGCCGCGGCCAAGCCACGCGTATCCTTTGCAGCCACTCCGAGAATAGTTGAAGGCCCATCCCAAATCGTACGCACCAAGGGCCCCTTGCCAGGATTCTCACTCAGCTCGATCAAATGATAACAGAAGCGATTAGAAAGCTCACGGTAGGATCCCGTAAAGACGCCTCCAAAGTCTTCCAGCACATCGAGATGGTCCGGTGTAAAACCGGCACGCACAAGATGGTCTTTCACGGCTGCCGTGGGGTGATAAGTGGCCATCGCTTTGACGTACAGCTCGCGCCCATTGAAGCCCTCTGGTAGATGCACGTCAGATAGTTCAGCGGGCCTCCACTCGGCCTGATCGGCCCAGGTGAAGATGTAGAAGGCCCGCAACCATTCCTCGGATTGACACAATTCGACAAACCTCTGAACTTGCTCCTTAGAATTGTAACCCACCCTGACAAACTCCCTAAATGCCCGCCGATTCTTAATCAGGAATTTGGTCAGCTCAATGGTCTCATCCGAAAAGCGACACTGCGTTCGGTAGGGTTCGTAATAGTCTTCAATCGGAATTCCCGACATGCCAGACGAGAGCCGCTCATGAATAGGCCGGGAGGTGTCCTCACGAGCTTCGAGATCGCCTTCGATCACGGGCAGTCTCTTCGTTTTCAAAGCCAGCTTCACCGCGGCTAAATGATCGGAGCCTAACAACGCCGCCTCCACTTCGACGCTGAAATTCTTGGCAACATCCCTGACGCGATCTTCCGAAATCGCCTGGTCAAGGCGTCTCTGTCCTTCCCGAACATAACGTTCCAGCATGGTCACTTTCTGCCGCTCGAGGGCACCGCGCAGCGATCGCTGCTCATCTAACACTCGACGATCAAGCGAGGATTCAAACCTCGCATACCCCGGAAAGAGACGCTCCTCAGCACCATCCGTCGTGGCCAGAAACGCAAACGACTTCGCCAGGCTGCCGCGTTCATCGTAGTAAATTTCTGCTAGTTCCGGTGTGGGCTGAAGCCACTCGCCAATATTGTAGAAGGTCGAGTTAAGCTCCGCGGGATCAATTTCCAGTTCATAGCGCTGCGCTGCCAACACGAGTGATAATGCCGCACCACTTTGCTCTTTATTGGAGGGACTCCAATCCTGTGGTGCGCGGAACGAAAGCCCACCAAGACCGAGCATGATCGCACTATCTTTCCTCACTGGTCGGCCAGCCTTCAATGCCGCTTGAATAATCCCTCTAGCAAACCGCCCGACACAACGTCGGGCAGAAAGAAGCCCTGCTCGGACGCCATTGGCAAAGTCCACTTTCTCGAGTTCACTGGCTTCCTCGCCTAACATTTCCCCGAATGACGTAAAATCCTCAAACGACATCACATCTTCCACATGATTCCCTGGCCCAGCATTCTGTTGTGCATTTGGATGCCGTAGATGGATGAAGCCACGTATCCGGAGTAGGAACTCATAAGCATTGCGATCCTTTTCCGAACACGCTTCAGACTCGTAGATCTCCCAACTCGTCTGGAACGACTCCCCCGCCAAGGTCCACACGCCCGCTAGGAACACTCGCAATCCTTCATTCTTAATATCAAATCGATCCAGCTGCTCCGTCTTATGAATAGCAGGCTCCCAAGTCGACTTCCAGAATTCTAAAAGATGAAGGAAATGATCAAAGGGATCATACAGAGAAATGATCCGGTCACGAAAGGTCTGGGCAAAGCCATCTGGATCGTAGACAGCACGCATATCGATAAACGAGTTGAGCTGTTTCCCGTCCAACCCAGGCACATCGGCGAGACTGAACGGCATGGCTTCACAAACGAATCCATATTCAGCCGTGAACTCTCCCCTATGCAGAATCTGCTCCTGAAGGTGCTTCAGAAACTCGTTGTCTTCTAACGCATCCTCAAAGAGAAAGGCAAAGTCGTTGTCAGAACAAGGGGTCATCTCGCCGCGGCCCGTCCCGCCCAAGGCCACCACCGCAAAGGGTTTCTTGTAGCCAAAGGCCTCCCGCTCACGTTCAGCCCATGCCGCTACCAACGCTGTGTAAATCGCCGCCCGCTCGGCAGCAATCTCGCGCCCATTGTCGAGAATTGGAGATTGGAACCGACGATCATTCTCCACGATCAGACGCGCAAAGGCCTCAGCTGGACCAATGTCTTGAGCCAGTTCGAGGACACGCTGTTCGCTAGAAGTCACCTCATTTCTCTACGCTCTGATGCATGTATTGCCAACCGACTTTCATGGAAGACAGGCATTGCGTTGTTCATGTCCGTTAGGCAACTTGGCGTCATGCGCATTCAAGCTCTCTTTCTCTCGATCGCCTTAATGTTAGCTTCAAGCTGCAGTAGTTTTAAGCGGGACTGGCGAGTGGCCGTGGCACAGCCTATGCCCAACGACCTTTCCGGGGCCTGGGAAGGTCAATGGCACAGCGAACCTACCGACCACCGTGGCAAACTTCGCTGCTTGGTGACACCATCAGCAACGCAAACAGATCACTACAACTTTCACTACTGGGCAAAGTGGGGCCTTCTTAGCGGTGCTTTTGCCACCGTCTACGCTGTCACCGAGTTCTCGCCGGAGCGTTGGCGGTTTGCTGGCGATACGGACCTGGGATCGCTCGGGGGTATTTACCATCATGATGGTGAAGCCACGCCCGCCCGGTTCCATGCCGACTTCACCTCCTCGAAAGGAGACCGTGGCACCATGACGATGACACGTCCGTAGAGAACTTGCCTCACGCCTTCCGACCACGCTATTCTCTCATCAACCATGGCCCATTTCACCCTGAAAGATGCCCACGAGAAACTTGACTCCGCGCCTGAAGCCTTTGTCGAACTCTTCAAGCACGGATCGCTTCAAATCGAATACTACGAGCCAGCCAAGGTCGACAAGCAGTCCACGCGCACGCGCGATAGGGTCTACATGATCGCCAGTGGGTCAGGCCAGTTTGTCAACGGTCCTGACACGCAGGCCTTTGGTCCGGGTGACGTTCTCTTCGTTCCCGCAAAGCAGGAACACCGCTTCGTCGATTTCACCGAAGACTTTGCCGCCTGGGTCATCTTCTATGGGCCTGAAGGAGGTGAGCCAGCACAACCCACGTTGTCAGCCGAAGAACAGATGGCCCTCTACGAAGAGTCGCTGAAAGAAACGGATTGGGGCCACCAACCTTGTTAACAGATGGGCAAAGCCCATCGCTTCGAGAGTCAGATTGATCGCGTTGATCAAGGCAGCTCCATCCATGTGATCCCGGTGCCACCCGAGATTGCTGCCAAGGTTGGCAACGCCAAGCGGGTCCTCCTCGAATTGGGAACTCAAGATCGTCGGCCCGCCCTCAAGGGCGTGAAGTCGGGCAGCCCGTTCATCATGGTCGGCCGGCAAATCCTACAACCGTAAGGTCTCCGCTATGGATCTCCCGTCTCGGCCAGCATTGCTGTGGATCCAGATCCAAACGCTCTCCATATCGCGGAAGAGCTGACAGAAGCCCTCTTTCAAGTTCCCGAAGCCCAAGCCCGTTAGGACATGTTTACGCCAGGGAAGAAGCGCTCGATCAATCACTACATTGTTTCTGCGAAACGCCCGGAGACCCGAGCCAAAGGCGCGGTGGAAATGACGGAGAAGATCCGCACCCACACGTTGCACGGCGACAAGTGAAGCTACTTACTTAGCGAGCGCCTCCCAGGCTTCTTCGTTCACCGCTGATTTCTGATATTCCATCATGACCTTCCACTCACCTTCGCCGTCCTTGAGAAGCAGCGCTTCGAAATCAATATAGGCTTTGTTAGCCTCACCGCCAGTGGGCTCACTGGTGTATAGAAAGATGCCCGTCTCGTGGGCTGTCGTGGCATCGCCAAAGCGTTGACTGAAACGGAAGGCCACGCTGGCTTTCAACTTTCCCGCTTTCGTATCCTCAAAGCCCTGCCTCCATCCCGCGAGGGCTTTGCTGAGAGGATAGCTACTCGCCTTGCTTCCAGAAACAAAGACTCCGTCAGGATGACACGTCGCGCTATAACCAGCGAAGTCACCCTCCATGACCAAACGTGAAACTTCTGCCCAGAGCGCATCGAGCGCGACTTCTCGTAACCGGGCCTCGGCAGGCTTCTGACCCTCACGAGCCCAAGCACCCCAGGCGCGAAGGTACTCCGGCGTCCGGAGAACGCCGTTCTCATCGCGATCAAACGCTTTGAACACAGCCTCACGCTGCGCCTTCACCTGAAGCTTGACCTTGGTGCCCTGATCAAACTCCTCTCGGCTCACCAGGCCATCCTCATCCGCGTCTAACGCCTGCATCAAGGCTTTCGCCTCATCGGTGATGATGCGGTTGAGCACGTATTCAGCTTGCGTGACGGAGCCATCTTGATCGGCATCTGCCGCTTTGAAAATCCCTCGTCGTGCTTGCGGAGTGAGATAGCTTCCCTTCTCGACGAACTCTTCCGCCGAATGTAATCCGTCGCCATTGAGGTCAACGAAACCGAAGTGCTTCCCGTAGGTTCTCCTTTGCTCGGCAGAAACACCGTCTTCCTGCTTCGCCCCTAACATCTCAAGAATGGCGACAACTTCAAGCCCACCCACTTTCTCCGGGGCTGGAGCTTGCGCATGAAGGTTCAGTGAGACGCAGACGTAGAAGGCTGGAAAAACGTAGAAGGAATTCATCATGGAAGATGATGAGCTATTTCTGACCAATGGGATAGCACCAAACGGTCCACCTCACACCGGAGAGGCGTGTATTTCGCTACTCAAACACCTCGACCACGCCTTCGCGATGGCTGCATGCGTAGACGACGACGGAGCCATCCTTCGTGACTTGCAAGCCAGCACCGGCTCGGAAAGTGGTCTCGACGCAGCGGAAGCTCTTGGTGCCGCGTTTGATCAGTTGCTTCGATATCGGGGTGCCTTCTGCCCGTTGCCATTCGTCCAGATCCAAGTGATCCACATCCCCCGTGCGACAGAATCCTGCTAGGAAACAGCGCCCCTGAGCATCGACGATCAAATTCATGTTCTGATAGGATCCGTAAGTGGCGTCGCTCCAGTTTCCGCGATCGGCATCTGCGGCGCTCCAGGTTCCCGCCTTCTCAAAACGACAGCGAACGTCCTCCAGCGGGTATTCATTGGACTCGTAGAAATCCAGCGTTGCCGAATCCCACGTGCCCACCACGAGAAGATGGCGCTTTCCAAGCCCAGCCATGGCGATCGCGCCTACCGTCGGCCGTTCCACTTGACCGTGACGCTCAATCGAGATCACGGGCTTCACGGGTTCACCGAAATCCTTCGCAGCCACGTCGACCACCCACACCTTGGAAGTGTCCTTCAAGCGGTTGTCTTCCAACCCGATGGCAGCATCCCGTCCTTCAACTAACTGAAAACCGCCAGCGTGCCGGTATGGCGACGGTAGCAACTTTGTCAGGATAGCATTGGCATCACCACGGGCTGACATAGGCACCGTGAGAATGTAGGAGAAGTCGTTCGAACTCCCAGACAGCAGCAATTTGGAGTCGTTTCCTTGGACGATCGCCTGCACGCCCGGCAGGTGCCCACCCTCTGGCAAGCCATCGCCCAAGCTGAAGCGGACGCCCCTTGGCTCATCGGCCTTGATCTTCGCCACGGTTTGCCAGACATCCTGCAGCTGAGCTTCTGCTGAAGGCAAGAACACGACCAAGAACAATGAACAGATTCCCCAATTCATAGCTGTGGCATTCCCTCTTCTCGGGCCTTCAAGGTTTCTTCGAGCGGCGTAAAGTCGATCGAATGGCCCCAACGTTTACGGAGCTGCTCCATTGGGTAGTGCTTCAATGTTCGTGTTGTCGATCCTCCCCCTCCTCGAACCCCTTCTTTGTCTGGTCGGTTGAGATGGGCGACCTTGAATGTCAACTGTCCCTTCGTCTCGATCACCTTGAGTTGCAAAGACGCCCACCGAAGGTAGTTGCAAGCTACTGCGTTCTCGGAGAGCATGGCGGCTTTAGCCTCTGGTAGGGCTTGCTCTATCTCAGCAACAAAGTTCTCCAGCGCCGCCTGCTGCTGCTTCTCATTAATCTCGACAATCACCATGGAATCTTCAGACGGTTGTATGCCGCGCTCTTCGATTTCCCGTAGGACCTGATTCATCTTGAGCACTGCTCTATGCTCTGCAGGTCCAAGTTCCAGGCCACGAATAAGCGCGTCAGGAATACCGAAGTCGTATCCGTGATGCCGGAGACCTCCTTCTTTGGCCAATACCCACGGAATGACGACGGCAGGTTGCTGTCTAACATCTTCGTCGCTTCGATCGTTCGTCTTTGACAACACACGCGCTTGTGGAATGATCGATTTCTCATGCACGCGAACTGGCTGAGTGCCTGGTTGAGTCGCTTTGGCAGGACTCCCTGTCAGCGCTAGGATCACATTGGCGATCAAACTCAAGACAAGAGTAACGTTGAGCAAACGGTTCATTTCGCTGCCTCCAACCTCTTGCGAGTCTCTTCAAAAGCCAGACGCCACGTAGGTTCGAAATCAATCGCGTGGGACAAACGCTTCGTGTTCCTTGTAGGAATAAAGGGACCTTCGTAGGGAATGCTCAGCTGCCTGATCCGACTTCCAAACTGAATTTCAAGGTGATTGAGAGAAGGGATCATCGTAACTTCCAGCTCTTTGTAGGGATCGTCGAAGAAGTAGTCATGATTGAATGCCAGTGCCGTGAGCGCCTCAGCATGAATGGCCTCAAGATGATTGTCCAGATGGCTGCGAAAACCTGCTCTTAAACTCTTCACTTCTTCCTTGCTGAAAGCACCTACGGTGTAATGCCAGTCAGAGTGCTTCTCCACACGCTCGGCCTCCATACGAAAGATTTCGGTCTTCAACTCTCCTAATGCTTGGTTGACCTGCGCTTCCGCATCCGGAGTGAGTTCGAAGGCCGTGACGGCACGTTGGCTCAACTATCATCGTTCTCTCTCAAAACACAGGATGCTCACTCCGATCAGGTGGCTTTCTGACAATCGCAAATGACCAACCGGCAATGGCGGCCGTTCTTCAGTGACTAGCGCAGCAACCGGTCTCGCGACTGGGTCGGCTTCAGATGTCTCCGCAAGGGCCGCGTGAATCACAACCGTGCTTTCGGTGTAGGCGGTTGCTGATTGCTTTGCGATGACCCAATGGGTCTTCAAGGCTAGACTAATCGCCAAAAGCAGCACCTTCACCCAATTCATGTTAACCCCTTGTTAGTCAGTATCTCGCATTACGAGGGGGCGTCTTTTGAAGATGTGCGTTCCTCAAGGCGCTGAAGGCGTGCTTCGATTTGCTCAAGCTTACGCAGGATCATGATGTGCGTTCGTTTGGCGTCGATGCCGACAGGGCTATCTTCGCTGGTAATCAGAGCGGCGATGCGCTCGTAGTCTTCTGGGGAAATGTCCATGGAGGAAGCGTAGCGCACGATGGGTGTGCGGGTCGACATTGAAGAGCAAGCATCAATGAAACAGCTCAAGCATCGCTCTGGCGAACTTTCTCACAGATTAAAAGAATATTTCTCCGAGTCATCGGTTTAGTGCCTGAACACCTCAAACTTGTGACTGAAGAAACTGCCATCCGTCTTTGCCTGAAACACCGTGACCCGTCGGGTTTCGAGTTTCTTGTGCGCAAGTTTCGGCGGGAAGCTTACTATCACGCCCACGCCTTGCTAGGCAATGAGCCAGACGCGGCAGATGCCTGTCAGGAATCCTTTGCCAGCGCCTTTGCCGCCATGCCCAGGCTGCCGAAGCTGGATCGCTTCTATCCTTGGTTTTACCGCATTCTTCGCAATCGCTGTTTGAACATGCTAGGGCGACGCCAAACTCGTGACGCGTATGCAGCCAAGGCTGCCATGTCTCCGAAGGCTCGGGCAGATACCGATGATCCCAGCGATCTTGCCATGGCCCGCGAGTCCCGTGAGCAGGTCTGGCATCTCCTCTCTCAGCTCAAGCCAAAGCACGCCGAGATCCTCACATTAAAATACATCCACGGTTTCCGATACGACGAGATTTCGGAAACGCTCAATATCCCTCGGGGCACTGTGATGAGCCGACTCTACGAGGCTCGCTCTGCCTTTCGACAACTCCACGACACCGATGCCCATCGATCTTAATCACTACCGCCCGTTACTCATGGGACTCATGGATGGCGAACTCACGCATGAAGAAGCCGCCAACGTGAATGGCGCCCTTGTCCGGTCTTCTGAGCTTCGCGAGGAGTATGAACGCCTTTGTCAGACGGGCAATCATCTCCAGCCAATGAGCTTTCTTGAGCCTGGTGATGAAGTCACCCGCAAGCTCTGGAAGAGCCCGCATCACCACTTCGCGAGAGTTGGCGGCCTTTGGTTGGTCCTCCTCGGCTACGTCGGACTCATCGGGTATACCATTGTCGAAATGCTGAGTGCCGATGGGCTCGCTTTTCCAAATCTCTGCTTCATCGGGATTCTTATCGGCACGGCCATTCTTCTTCTATCATTCATTCAAGGGCGTATCGCAAAGCATACCGTCGACCCCTACAAAGACATTCAACGCTAACAACCCACTTAATAATTCTATGTTCACCACAACTTCTAGCAGCATCTCAGACAAGACCATCACTCAAACTCACGGCCTCGTACGCGGAAACACGATTCGAGCGCGCCACTTGGGTCGTGACATTCTTGCCGTCTTTCGGCACATCGTCGGCGGCGAGATCGAGGAATACACGAAGCTCATGGCCGAGAGCCGCGAACAGGCTCTGGATCGCATGTGTGCCGAGGCGAAACGCTTGGGTGACAATGCGGTAATGGATGTCCGTTTCACCACCTCCATGATCTCCAACGAAGCAGCAGAAATACTAGCCTACGGTACCGCCGTGACCGTCGACTAATTCCAGGCCAATGCAGAACGGGTCTTCCAATAGACTTCGGGTGATTCTGCGAAGCCACGCAGAATCTCAAGGTCGTCCTCGTCAAGACGGACGTCCAAGGCCCTGAGATTGGCGAGTAAGTGCATCGACTGCGCTGCGCCGCTTAGTACGGTGCCCGCCCAGGGTTGGTGGAGCACCGCCGCAAGCGCGATCGCGTCGATGCTCATCTCATGCTTACTCGCAAGCCCTTCTAGCAAACTACGCTTCTTCGAAAAGTCCGCCACGGTGTTGCGATCCGTTAGGCGGCCGTTGGCCAGGCCCTCTTTGACAATGATGCCCATTCCAAGATCATGCGCTTCTTGCAACGCGACGCCAGCCGATCGCTCAAGGACATTCCACGTAGCCTGACAGGTATCAAAGAGGAGCTTGCCACCCATTTGGATTTCGAGCGCCCGACAAATGACGTCGGCTTGTTGTGGCCCGCTTACGGAAAGTCCAATACACCAATCCATTTCTTTCAGCTCTGCCAATCGCAAGAGCACGTCTTTATTGTTCAGCACCCCGCTTTCCAAGGTCGCCGAGTGAATTTGATAGAGCTTGAGATGCAACTGCAGAAGCGAAGCACTCTCGGCCACCTGACGATTGAGTAGCGCAAGGGAATGCTCCTTCACCTCATGGGCCTTTGCCTCAATCTTCCAGTCCGCCGTGTAGGTATAACCCCATTTGGAACCCACCAAGGCATCCTCGTGGCCCCGGCTCTGAAGCCATGCACTGAGAAAGGCTTCCGCCTTCCCATACGATCGGGCCGCATCAAAGTAGCGCACTCCTGCCACCCAAGCCGCATCAAGCACGGCGTGGGCGTGCGTTTCCATGGCGTCCGAGTCGTACTCATGCGCCAAGTCGTCTCCGTGACCAAGATTGATGTATCCAGGACGGCCAAGCGCCGCGAGTCCAAGGCCCATCGGCGTTACTTGTAGGTCCGTCGTTCCGAGGGATTGCACTTGCATGCGGCTAGCGTAGCGCAAATTGAAGCCGGAGAAAGCGCCAGTCTGCGGCAACAGGAACATCGACTTCATCGCAGGCAGGTCCAATGTAGCCACGTTAGACCAGTCTTCTAACGACAAGGAATCTAATCTGCTAGCACTCGAATACGGTAGAATCGCTGCTGAAGTGAGACTCTGCCGGCCCAATGCCCATCGGGTCAAAGATATCGCCGTACACTTCGTGCTCGGAGGCCTCCAGCGACAGGATAAGGCACACTGGTTCCATCGTCTGCCATCCAGGCGCTAGCATGCTGGAGCCCATAGAGATGTCCAAACTCATGCAGATAGAAAAAGGTCGACTGATGACCGCTTATCCACAGTTGGCTACCGAAAGCCCCCCACCCCCACCAACCAAAGCGAGACCACCGTTACCCACAGCGATCGGCGGAAAGAGAACGCCAATGATATCATAGCCGGTTGTGCTAAGCCCTGTGGATCTGGCCGCGGAAAGCCCGTCGGCCCGGATTTGCTCGTAAGCATCGTGGTCTTCAGTGAAGGCCAAATAATGGGATCGATCATGTGGAGGTGTGTAGACAATGCTCGTGACATCTTTGTTCTGAAGGAAAGTCTGGCCATACGATTGCTCGGAGAGAAGCGTAGAGGTTTCCGTTAGTTTTGTCTCAGCTTCAGCCTGCATGACCGTGAGGCTAACGTCAGAAAACTGAACACGAATCATCAAAACATCCTTTGGGGATTGCGTCCACGAAGACGCCGCCGCCGTCACTGCCTGGGCCATTAAACCAAGCGAGGATTCGCCTCCTGTCGCGAATGCTGCCGTCGCTGCGACAACGGTTTCAGGTCCTGGCAGGGTCTCTGCTAGTCGCAAGATTCCGGCATACTTCCGCTCTTTCGAAAGAGAGATCGACTTCAATTCACGGCCGACGAGCGCAATGGTGTCACCGGGCTTTCGATCACCTTCGAGTTCCGCGACACCAAGCACACCGGGGGCCACCCGGGCCTCCGTTTCCGACAGCGTCCACACAGGGGATGGCTTCACCGCCGCGATATTTCCCAACAGAACACCCGCAAGCGAGGCACCCCGTTTCGACAGAAGCCCCCGTCGACCCTGGGGAAGGAACATTTGGCGCGTCTCTCCATCCCATGTGGCGAAATAGAGTTCGCCTGGATTCGTGGAATTTGGAATCAGCGGCTTCGGGTCGCGGCACTTAGGGATCACCACGACATCGCCTGCAGCCGCAAACGGTTGCTCGATCCGTTCACGAATGTCCTGGGGAAGATCAGCATAAACGGTCAGTGGTAACATCTCTTGAATCGCAGCTTCGGGGTCGTCCCGAATCAACGCTGTCAGACATTTCGCACGGACATCCGCCAGCAATCGTCCTTCCTTGATCACCGATGGAGAAGTGAGGGCCCCCATCGCTACCGCACTCCCATACCATTCTTCCAGCGATTGAATCGGAAGCCCACTAGATTCCGAAATCGCCTCTACCGGGTCAGTCTCGATTCGGTGTCCAACGATCCGGTCTCGGTCGCTCAGGAGTAACCCGACGTTCTTGATTCGGCACCCCAAGCATCATCGCTATCACGACCACCAGCAGCAGAAAGATCGGCAAGAGGGCTCTAATTGTTCTTGCACCTCCCATCACCATGAGGCTGCTCCCTGTTTCGGCTGTTGTCTAGGTAGTTGAGCTACTGTCAGGAGATTCAAATCACCGCTGCAATTTCCAGACACTTAACGAATACTACGATTTGCTCACTCATCGCAGATAAATCTCTAAGCACTCATCGGTTCTGGCTCCCACGCCAACAGAAGGCTCGCAATCCGTCTCTTCCTGCATAGAGTTCGTGGTGATCGAAACGACCGCGCATGGGCCCTCAAGAAGATCAGTTTCGCACCACCTTTCCAATCCCCGCCAAGGACGTCGCCGAAGAGATGTTGCTTCGTATCTACTGGTCGCCGGCAACTTGGATTTCTCTAGTCTCGGCTACTGCGGTAGCGATGATGTCCCGTTCGAGAATCGGCGCCCTAGTCGCCGGCGCTACGGCAGCGGCGGGCCTCTTGATCTATTGGGCGAGCCAATGGCGTCGGTTGAAAAAGACAGCCCAATACAATGCCGTCACTAAGCAGAATGATCGGCAGAATGACGCTTTGCATCAACAGGCTGACGAACTATCTCACCAACGGTGTAAAGAAGAAGCGAGTACTCTGCGCCGTTTCATTGATCTAAAGATCACCATGGAGAAGGCGATCGTCCGCTGCCGAGATTTCACTCCAAAGATTCAAAAGACCAAGACGCTCATTGATACGATCTGTTTTGAGGTCACCGACCAGCTTCAACGTCTAGCAGAAAACAAAACGCTCCTTAGACAACCCGGTAATCAATTGACTGAAGAAGAACGCCAGGCCCTAGAAGACCAACAAACACGCCAGCAAGATCAGATCGATTCAGCCTATCGCGCACTTACAGACATGCAGCTTCAATTGGAGACCATGCTTGCCCCGCACGAACCATTCACGGTCGCAAATAATCGATTGGCAGAAACCATCGCGCAAGTGCAAGAAGAGGCTGAGATCGCCCGGCGCGTTCGCCAACGCATTGAAGCAGACAATGTCGCTGCTATCCTCTCCGAACCGACGGCAACGGAGACCAACGGCACCATCACCCCTGAAGTGACGGAAGAAGATTCTTAAGACGGCGTAGTCAGCCAACTGAGAATGATGAACAAGCTTACATTGATTCGCTGCCTTTTTAGTGTTAGAAATCATAAAGACGTCCTTGTGCCTGTTGCTTCTGACCGTCATTTCACCCTTTACAGGTCGAGCTCGTTCCTCTCAGGCGCACGAAATTGTCCCCGAGAAAGAGCTACTAACCGCGGACACCAGAGTGGTCGACTCCGAATATGCTACCTCGTTCTCATTTGGGTAGCTCGTCGAATCGTTGGTTGGGGCTCGAGGGGTGAAAACCTTCTTTGCTGATTGGGTCAATCTCTGGGAAGAGGATCAATTGGTGAATGGAGACCTTGTCAAAGCGCGTCCCGCCATTCGTGAGGAGTCGATCGAGCCTCGGCAGTACAAGGATGGACACTGCCGCGAATCAGGTGAACCTTGGGATGTCAATCTGGCCAACGCCCCGTTTCGTCTATTGGCTATCGTCAACCGACTCGATCTCGACACAGGCATCATTATTGATTATTAGGACTATGTGAGTATTTCTACAACCTCACCATACTATTCTTCTGCCAGCCCCTAGATTCGCTTCATCTTTGCTACTCTCGACCCTGAGGGCGAGCCACTTCAAGGTGGGTTCACGATGATCCGCGGTTGCACTTGCATCATCTGGACGCCTTTATCTTTGTTCGTGAGACAGACAGAGTTTACGATCGCGTGATCATCGATCTGCCCGATTTTTATACCGTAATGTTAGATAAACTTGACACGGTCGATTTCTACAAGATGATCCAAGACAAGTTGGCTCCTGGTGGTGCTTTGGCCACCCAGATGCCTCGCCTTTCACCACCCGACAAACTTACTGGTGCATCGCCACGACGCTAGAAGCCGCAGGTTTCGAGACATCCAGCTATCATCTCGGAATGCTAAGCTTTGGCGTCTGGGGGTTCACATGGCCTGCCGAAAGCAACTTGCTACCGACGACACTGAGTTCAACATGCCCACGCAATACATGACGGCAGACACTCTCCGGGCTTCGGGCATCTTTGGGAAAGACACGTCCTGGGTGGACGTCCCCGCGAATCGCTTGTTAGAGCCGAAGCTCTACACGATCTACAATCGAGAGTAGACGGTTTGCGGTTGCTTCCGGCCTGCGAACGACTAAGAAACGGATATGGCGACGTTCCAAGACATTGAGGGTGGCGGCATTACCACTCCGTTAGGGTTTCAGGCAGGTGCCGCAGCTTGCGGCATTAAGAGGCCAGAAGCCGACAAGCTAGACCTTATGGTACTCTTCACCCCTCATGAAACTACCGCTGCGGCGACCTTTACCAGCAATCGAGTGAAGGCGGCTCCCGTGCGTGTGTGCCAAGAACACATGCAGGGAAACGATATACGTGCGGTCATCGTGAACAGCGGCAATGCCAATGCCTGCACGGGTGCCCAAGGTTTGACCGACGCTAGGGAGATGGCGACTCTCACTGCGAACAAGTTTGGGCTGAAATCAGAGCAAGTATTTGTCTGTTCAACAGGGGTGATTGGGACACCAATGCCGATGGAACGCTTGCGGGCTGGGTTCGAGACAGCAGCGCAGTTAGGTGATGACCCATTACCTCCAACCATGGCCATCATGACGAGTGATACCGTGGCTAAGTATCGTGCGGTAGACGTGACTCTTGGGAATGGTCAAGCCGTGAAGATTGGTGCGATGACCAAGGGCGCCGGGATGATCTGTCCTAACATGGCTACTATGTTGTGTTTTATCACCACAGATGCGGCCATTCATCCTGACTGTTTACGCGAACTCACCAAACGCGCCGTAAAGTACACCTTCAATCGAATCACGGTCGAGGGTGACATGAGTACGAACGATACGGTATTAGTACTCGCAAACGGTCAGGCTAAGAATACGCCAATCGAATCTGACACCTCTGAAGCAGCGGCCTTCTACGAAGCACTCTACGATATAATGTTATCGCTCGCCAAAGCCATGATACGTGACGCCGAGAAAGCCACTCGGTTTATCGAACTAACCGTTCGTGGCGCTTCTACTGAAGAGGACGCCCACACCATCGGCAAAGCGGTGGCCAATTCCGTGTTGGTCAAATGCATGTGGAACGCCGGGCAACCATATTGGGGCCGCGTGATGCACGCGATCGGTTATGCGGGCGTGGAGGTAGATGAGACGAGAATCTCTATCGATTTCAATGATGTCCCAGCAGCTCGAGAAGGCATCGCAGCAGGCACGCCGGTGTCCACCATGCGCGATGAAACCGATTCTAAAGAACATCGCCTTGTGATCGATCTTGGCCTAGGCGAGGCCTCAGCGACTGTCTATACAACGGATCTGAACGAGAACTTCGTGGAGTTTAATTTGTTAGACTGACCTTGTAACGATGTCTTATTTTAGTCTATCGTGGCCTATGCGTCTCTCTGTTCTCCTGTTATGTTCAGTTGTGCTTGGGCTGTGCTGTTCGTCAGTCAACGCTACTGAGGACCATACCCTCACCGTTCACCAGGCACTGACAACACAAGGAAGTGAGACGACGATTGCGCCAGTAAGCTATATTACCTGGTATGGGGCTGAACAAGAGACAACGCTAGCCGCATTGTGTTGGCCTGCGATGATCGGCAGCCCTCATGACGATGTGACTACATCAGATCGTAATTGGGCTAGCTTGTTAGGCTTAAAGTCAAGTTTGGTCAAACGAGAAGAGGGCTGGCGATTGACCCTAGATCTTTCTAAGTTAAAGCCTATTCCATCTCGACCCGAAGTCGCCGAAAGCGGTGACGATCTTAGAGTGACGGTTCTGGAACAGATCTTCGAGGCCGCTAGCAAGAACCTCTTGGCGGTGGGCGTCTTTGATTGCGAACTCTCTGTCTTAGGAGAAGGTGCCCATGAAGATCTCCGAACGCTCAAGATTCCCAAGTCTCTCAATCCGGTCTCCGCTACCTGGGGCCCCTGGACCTATGCAGATCTCCGAAAGACCTATCCTGACGGCGACCTTCACCACTTGGCAGCTCGCAGTCTGACGCAGATCGAAAGCCTGCACACCCTCTTCCTCATCTTAGGAAGCGAGAGTCAATCAGCTAAAGGCACAACAGCAATGAGCGCCTTTCTCAAGGAGGTGCTGGCGCGTGTCGGTGATGATAAATTTGCTCAGGTGCTAAAGGATTCCGAGACTCTCGTGCAAGAACGCATTGCCAAGGGGCTGAGCGGAGACTCCGGGAGCGTGGGACCGTTTCCGAAGACGGCAGCGTTCCTAAAAAAGTAAGCCTTGTCTGGCTCGCCCGATCGGTTTCAAGAACGACTGACGATCTTCCTTAGCTCTCCTTTGGTCGGTGCACCATCAAGAGTGCGGTAAGGCGAGACTCCTCAGTAGCGCCCTTCTTCTGAATCGAAGCGATCATGCTGCGAATGTGTGACCATTTCGTCCGCGGCTTCAAAACCTTCAGGCTCTCGGCAAAAGAGCCCCATTTGACCACTTCGATATCGACGTGGCGGACTCCCCACCGGTTCATGGCTGAGAATGTGGGCTTGTAGAGATCGATAGTGCCGGTACCAACGAGGGCTCCGCCATAGTCATCCACTTCATAAAGAATTCCAGGCTTGTCCTTGATGCGGAACTGCGTTCCCACCGGATAACGTGACCAATCAGCAGCTGCGCTGCGAACGCTGCCGAAGCGGAGACGCGTCCCAAGCGCCGACTTGCGGCCGTATTTCACGTGATCCCGCTCGTTGTGGGTATAAGCAGTGGTCCGAACGCGGACGGAAGAGCGGGCATTGGCAAGACGCTCCAATCGGCTCGCCTCGGATTCGATCGTCTTCGGTTTCGATTTCGCCTTGTTGAAGAATGGCAGGGTAAAGCGCTTCAGTTCCTTTGGCTTCTTCGATTGTAGCGCGAAGGGAATAATCGAGGAGTCCTGAACCACCGCATGAAGCCTGGAGTAGGCGACAGCGTATCCTTGATAGTTCGCTTTTGAGGCCAGCTTTACGACTGGTTTGGCCTTGACGACTTTGGGATTGAGCTTTTCGAGAATCGGAGTGGCCTTTGGAAAGGCTGCCGCTCTGCGAGCCTTAACGATGCGGGGCACGGTAGCGCGTGTTGTCGCTCGCGGATTCGCTCGGACGTAAGTCTGCTTAGAAAAAGTCGGTTGCCCGATGTCATTCGACTCGAGAGAACAACCCACGAAGCCTACCGAAACGAGGCATGCAACTAGACTACTAAGGGAGATCAATGCTCCTGAGTGCTTACTTGTCATGATGAAGGGGACTTTGTGTCAGTGTGGAAATTAGAATAAGTTTAAATTTTATCAAATCATTAATCCTGCGTAGACTTTTTATCTATTATTATGTTATTGATATAAATTAGAATCAACTTTGACTATTCCCACTCCAGAATTGATAAATTATGGTTCATGCTTTTAAATACTTTCAAGAATTAAATATCAAGCAACGTAATTTCCATAATTGACCCGCTACACTCAACCTCCGCTGCCCACTTGGCCTAGACACGGCCGAACTCAGCACCTTCCCTGAAGCATGCATCGGCTGTCCATCCACACTATCTTACTCCTCACCTCCACGCTGATTTGGGCAGACGAGCCGAAACAACTGGTCACCTATGCCGAGATAAGAGACATCTCCTACCGTTCAGGTGACCAACTCTCCGACTACACCAAGGAGCGTTGCCGCCTGGATCTGGTGCATCCCATCGGGCTAAAAGATTTCCCAACCGTGGTTTGGTTTCATGGAGGAGGGTTGAAAGCGGGGTCCCGCTCAGTACCTGCGGGCCTTCAAAAGAAAGGTCTAGCTGTGGTCGCAGTGAACTACCGGCTCCACCCGCAGGTTAGCGCCCCAACCTACATTGAGGATGCCGCCGCCTCTGTAGCTTGGACGCTCACCCACATTGCCGAGTACGGCGGCGATCCAAAGCGAGTGTTTGTCAGTGGCCACTCTGCCGGTGGCTATCTGACCAGCATGATCGGCTATGACAAGCGCTGGTTGGCCAAGCACGGGGTCGATGCTGACGATCTTGCTGGCCTGATCCCTTATAGCGGTCATACCATCACCCATTTCACGGTCAGGGCAGAGCGCGGTATCGATGGGAAACAGCCGATCATCGACGATCTTGCGCCTCTCTTTCATGTACGCAAGGAGGCTCCACCCACGCTCTTAGTAACCGGCGATCGAGAGCTTGAGATGTTAGGGCGGTATGAAGAGAACGCTTATTTCTGGCGCATGCTCCAAGTCGTCGAGCACCCTGACACCGTGCTACACGAACTCGACGGCTACAATCATGGACAAATGGCAGACCCAGCACATCCTCTGCTTCTACGCTTCGTTAAGCGCGTTTGCACAGAACTCGATGCCCGTGAGTAGGCCGTTGCCGAATCCCGATTGGCTTACTGCAATCGAATCTCCGCTGTCTTCTCCTTGCCGTCTCGCAAGTAAGTAAGCAGTATTTTCTCGCCTCGCTTGCGCTTGCCTAACACTGCCTTAATCAAGACACCTTCTGACATCGCATCATCGAGACCGGCAAAGGAGGTGATCACATCACCGATCTTCATACCGGCCTTCTTAGCCACAGCGTGATCGCCATACTGGCCGACGTTCTTTGCCCGCAAGCCAAGCTTTCCTGCCATAATCCCTAGTGACTTGCGTTCGCCTTGGGAAAGTTCGACCAAGCGCATGCCCCCCAACCCCATACGGCGGAGGTCCCATGTCGAGACACGCCATCCGATGTCAGAAACTTGATCCCAGTCCTCCGCAAGTGTTAAAATCACGTCTTTCGCTGCGCCACCACGGCTTACTTTCAAGGTAAGCGCTCCAGCTTCCGAGGTATGATGGAGTACCCACTGCATGTCTGCTAGGGAAAGTATAGGTTGGCTACGCATTTGCACAACGACATCCCCCACGGCAAGCCCTGCCTTAGCCGCAAGCGATTTGGGAGCCACTTCCCTCACCGTTGCAGCAGTCTTCGGATCCATCTCGATGCCCAACACAGATGGCATGGGATACGGAGTGAGGAGCTTGTGAGGCAAGACGTCACCAGAATCTCGCAACGCCCGTCGCGACGTATCGCGGATCTGGTGACAATGAATACAACTCCCGGTGACTTTGCCTTCATAGTCTAACTTAGACTTATATTTCTTTAAGAGTGGGTGCTTTTCCGGCACAGGGAAGCTTACGTCTACCTTGGGCTGTTTCCCCACCAGGGTGCCCTTGTTTGCTGGATAGGCTGCATGAAGTGCGAGGACGCCGTTCATCGTTTCGGCCAAGCCTTCCAAAGACATCTCGTCATCCGCTTCTTCTTCATTTCCTCTCCGCGAACCGTACCGCGCATAAACGGTGCGATCTGCATTAAGAAAATGCACGGCAAAGGACATGTCATAGTCGAACTGAAACAAAGAAAGATCCATGGCATTCGCCTGAATCACCCGCACACCAACAAACTGACGCATCAACTCTCGAACCTTCGGATCGTGACCAACCAACTGCTGGTCAAAAGAGGCACACGCATGTCATGGGATGCAGCGGTGAATCACCATGAGCGGCTTCTTCGTCTTCTCCGCCTCCGCAAATCCCTTCACAAGATCGTTGTAAACCCAGGCCTCGTTCTCAGCGAGAGCGGCACGGTCGTCATGGACCATTTCATCACGAGTCTTCTCGGGTTCGGTTGCTCCCAGCGAACCAACCATGGCCACGATAAGTAATCGCTTCATAGGACAACCATACAGAAACCACGAATGAACACAAACAGACGCGAAGGTGTGTTTACCAGATGGGCAGTGTGCCGTTCAGTCTCAGGATCACCCTTTTTAGCACAATGATGCGGGCTCAGTGGAGATCCGTTCTGAATTGTATGCACCGCTAGGCCATTGGGATAGGAGCCAAAGCATACGATGGTGCAACTCTGCGCTTGATATTCTCGATATTTCTGTTAAAACAGAAATTAATGAAAAACGACCTTCGTCAACGATCCGGATAGGCCACTGTGGTAAAGGCTAATCACGGTGGCCACTTTGTTAGACTACAACTTCTGTTCGCACAGAATCCTTTGACCCAATCATCTCAACCATCTTTCCAAATCATGAACTACACCGTTATTACCTATCTCATTTACCTCGTTGTCAGCATCACCCTCACGGCTTGGGTCGCCCGCACCTTGTTTCACAATGGACGGATCTTTCTCGTCGATTGTTTCCTCGGCAAAGAAGACCTCGCAGACAGCGTGAACCGCCTTCTCGTCGTTGGTTTCTACCTCGTCAACGCGGGCTTCATCGCTCTCTATCTCAAACTTGGCATCGAAGTGGTAGGAGCCCAGGAGCTCCTAGAGACGCTGAGCGCGAAGATCGGGATTGTACTGCTTGTGTTAGGCGGTATGCACTTCACCAATATTTTGATCTTCACCAAGCTACGCAAACGAGCCTTGATTCCAACCGCTGCTCCACCGTTCCCACCCACGGCGACGGTGCTTCCACCAACAAAACTCGGATAGGGGAGCGCCAATGCAATCTCTAACAGTCTTTTGCGACGGCAAGTGTGACCTGTGTCATGCTTGTCGTCAATGGCTTAGCAGCCAGCCCAAGTTCTTGGATTTGCGCTTTGTCGCCTTCCAGTCGGAAGAGGCCACAGCCATCCTTCCCGCCCTGGCAGACTATCAGCCAGATCGCCAATTGATTGTCCTTAGTGACGACGGTCGCCTGTATCTCGGTGATGGAGCGTGGATCATGTGTTTCTATGCCTTGGTCGACTATCGCGAATGGGCGCAGCGTCTAGGATCACCCGCCTTGCGCCCACTGGCCAAGCGTCTGTGTAAGGCGATATCCAAACATCGCTTGGCACTCTCGGCGTGGGTTCCCAGCTAAAACACATGCCCAATCGAGTATTCTCGCGAATTGCCTTCACTTCATGGAAGCGCTAGTCTCTCGTCCTCGAAGAGAAAAGGTGTTAGTCATCGAGTGACGTTTCTTGCAAGCGTCGCCTTGGGACCTGGTGGTCGGGGTGGGAAGAGTCGCAGCTAACGATGTTCCTGTGGGCGCCACTCAGAGGTCCCTTCGCTCTTGTCCAAACTCCAGTCAACGGGACTGTCCGACTTGCCCCCCCGCCCACTAAGCAAGGAATCATTGCCGCCACTGGAATTGAGTAGTTGGATCTCCCCTTGCAATGGTTGCCAGAGGCAACGGCCTCCGAAGTGCAGTCCTTGGCCGAAACAATGCGAGTGGCCATGGAGCTTGGCGAGTGTTTCCACGCCTCTCTCTCCCAACAGTTTTGGTCCCTGCTGTTCCAGCGCTAGTTGGAACTCGATCCCCCGGCGTTAGCCTTTGAAGCCGCCGCCCCCGAGTAGAGAAGCGATCACAATTTCAAGACACTGGTTGGGCAAAGCACGCTTCACGGCTACTGGGCACAAGTGGATCCAGATAACGCGCTCGAATCCGCAGGCCATTCCTTGTTAAACCTCGCGGTGATTAAGCGACTACAACTCACTGCGCCTTGGCGCGCCTTAACATTAGCACGCACACTGGAGAGTGGACCCGGCAAGACCTATCTGGGATCCCTTGAGTTTCCCAAAAACGAAGCTCAATTCATGGAGGAAGCTCTGGAGCGGGTCACGGGGAACTGGTTGTTCCGCTGATCACTATTCGCGTGCATTCGTGTCTATTCGTGGTGTTCATTATCCCATGATCTACTTGGACAACAACGCGACGACTCAGCTACATCCCGAAGCCTTGGAGGCGATGATGCCGTTTCTGACCGACGCCTATGCCAATCCCTCCAGCGGCTATGCAAGTTCACGGCGAGTCAAGAAGGCGGTCGATCTGGCACGAGATCAAGTCGCTAGTTTGTTAGGTGCCCACCCTGAAGAGATTATCTTCACCAGTGGCGGTACCGAGGCCGATAATACTGCCATTGCGTCGGCCACAGCTTGTTTGCCTCAGAAGAAGCATCTTGTTGCAAGTACGCCCGAGCACCCTGCCGTGATCCAGTTTTTTGAAATGCTAGAACAAGAGGAAGGTCACTCCTTTAGCCTAGTCCCAGTGGATGGCGAGGGGCAGCTCGATCTCGATCAACTTGACGCCATGATCAAGCCTAACGAAACCGCCCTCGTCTCGCTCATGTGGGCAAACAATGAAACCGGCGTGATTTATCCCATCGCCGAGATTGCGGAGCGCTTGGCCCATAAAGGCGTGTTCTTTCATACCGATGCCGTCCAAGCTGTGGGCAAGACACCTATCAACGTCCATGATGCGGGAGTGCATTTCTTGGCTCTGTCAGGACACAAGTTTCATGGACCCAAGGGCGTGGGCGCTCTTTATGCCAGTTCCAACGTTCGACTGAAGCCTCGGTTCATCGGTGGAGCCCAAGAACTGGGCCGACGCGGTGGCACCGAGAACGTCGCAGGTATCGTAGGACTGGGTAAGGCAGCTGAACTTATGAAAACCAAATTGGCCACCAAGGGTCATGAGAAGGTGCGCATCGAGCGCGACTACTTTGAAGCGAGCCTAACAGCACGCCTTCCTGGTGTCCGTGTGAATGGGCATCCCGAGAATCGCCTAACTAATACGGCCAACGTTGCGTTCGATGGCATCGAGTCGGCCGCCTTATTGATCATGCTAGATCAAGAAGAAATCTGCGCCTCAGCTGGATCTGCCTGCCACACCGGTGCTCTACACAGCTCTCCCGTGCTTGCAGCCATGGGCTTCGACCGGGAACGAGCTTTGGGAACTGCTCGGTTCTCGCTCTCGTCCTTCACCATTCGGGAAGAGCTTGATCAGGCAATTAAGATCATTGCCAGTTCCGTTGAGAAACTGCGCAGTATGCGCTCTGGCTCTGGAGTGAGCGTGTCGTCTTAGCGTTACTTCTTGTTCAAGCGAAGCCGAGCGAAGGAAAACCCTTCTTCGGTCGCATTGGGAGCGAGGCCAACCATCACTTCCTCGAGATCGACGTCGATCGAGCGGACAACAGGCTCCAGCACAAGATCCGGAAGGTGCCTCCAATCCTTAAGATCTCTGGAGACCTCGACCACGAAGTCAGCCATGTCATCGGCATCTTTGCGACGCTTGAAACAAAGCGCAAAGTGTTCCGCACCATCGTCACCGGTCACCCGCTCGGTCCAGACCGCTGAAGGCTCGCTCGCATCTGTGGGATTACGTCCTAGCAAGAACTCCTCAAAGTCGGTCCAACGATCACCATCGTAGTTCTCATCCAAACGTCGTCCGGGAGCTGCTTCGGCCGGGAGTTCGGGGAAGAACTGGTCTAACCACTCAACGAATGGCGCTGGGCGGGGCTCGGGAACGATCACGATGTCGCTTCCGTGGAGCAGTCTAGTTGCATAAGTGGTTCCATTCATGCGGAACTCGATCGTATAGACCGAGCCATGCGGGAGAATGCCAGGAAACTCTCCATCGGGCAACGGGTCGGCACCGCTTGCATCACCTGGTGGACCATCAACGGGAATAGGCTCATCGACTTCCACCTCTCCACCAATTTGCGCAGGTTTCTCGATGAAGTCGATGGGTGTCTCCGTCTTCGCAATGGCGATTGCGGAAACCGGATACACAATGGCCTGAGTGCAGAACTCTTGCGGATCAGGGAGGCGTTCACGGTAGCAAACGTTGATCACCCCATTGTCTAACGTGACCTCCTGGATCCCCACATTGAAACAACCATTTGGCTTAGCCCCAGCGAAAACGGCGATCAGTGTCATTTCATCGAAGTTCACAGGATCGGGAGCGGGCAAGACGAGAGGTCCCGGCTCAAAGCCGATGAGTTCCCACCATTGCTCCCGGGATTCAATGATCACGTTTCGTGGCCGCTCTTCCTGGACCTTGAGGTCAAGGCGTTCGAAGTCGATCTCTTCTGGCCTTCCAAAGAGGGTGAGCGGATACACGTTGGACTCAAAGTAAGGAAGCTCCGGCGCTCGGATGAAGTTCACCTCAGAAGCTTCTGCATCGAGAATGAAATGGTTTCCCTGACGAATCACGGGGCCCCAATCGCTCACCGTATAAAAGGGGAATCCAGTGAAGGCAACTTCGACAAGGGCACTTACAGAGTTGTCATTTCCTTCACTGATTTCGATCGTCGCCCTAGCAGGAATGCGATCATCATTCTCGCCAACCGTAAACTCAGCTTTCGCATAAGCCACCTCATCTATACGGAAGACCACGCTATAGTGACCGTCGTCCAAATCCTGAGTTTCGACATCAAATACCTCGACCGGTGGTGGGCTCGGAAAAGCAATCGTATCGCCTCGGAAACGAACCGGTAGATTCGTCTTCGGAATGGCTACCATGTGCCCGGGGCGAATGATTTCGGGATCTTTATGCTGAACGCCTGGATACGACGTGAGATGATCCACAACGATGCTGGAGCCAAAGTCCCTTACCGCCGTGATGGCAATGTCAATGCCCTGCTCAGTCTCACCAGCGAAGGCGGCCAACACGATGTTGCTCTCGAAATCTACGGGAATCGGTGGAAGCACTGCACGGATGTGTGGAGGCCAGTTATCACGAACCCAGTTGGACCACTCCTCCTCCGTTCTAAAGACAACTTCCGCTGGCTCCGTTGGGCGCAGGTAGGATGGGATGAGATCCAAAGTTTTGAAGCTGATTGGGCGCCCTTCTTCCTCGTCGCCTTCTACCTCATGGAGCAAATAATCGTGCTCCGCATTGTAAGGCTCGGTATTGAAAGACTCTAGAGGGCCATTGGAAGTCGCATCTAAATAGATGGTATTGCCGTCCTGGCGAGGCTCACCCCAGTCTCCAATGTGATAGATGCTACCATCCCCATTCGGCTCGATCGTTACCGCAACATGTCCGATCACCGTTTCTTCATCGCGCTTGATTGTCATCTCGGCTCTCGCAGGGATCTCGTCAGGAGGATCCTCGCGCACCTGGAAGCGCTGCACCCTCTGCTGATTACCGTCGTGGTGGTAAACGAGATAGGTGCCAGGACCAACGAGTGGAAGCCGGTAGTCGCGCTCAAGAACAATGGGCGCATCCGTGAAGTCATCTGAGGGGTAGATGGCTTCGAACTCGATGTCGAATCGGTTGCCTTCTTGTTCAGGTTCTCCCCAATTGATCACCCCGACAGGCCCTTGTGAGAAATGATAGACTGCGTGAACCGTGAACGTGCCATCATCATTCTGCGCAACTTTCATCTCCACTTCTTCAGGAATGGCCGGACGCGGTTGGCCAATCGCCATCTGGAAATCGCCGAGGTAATCAGGTCCTAAGGCCCCGCCACCCGTGAACTCAATTTGTTCAGGCTCCAGGAGAACGACATAACGCCCATTATCGGATTCGCTCCAGCCGTCGGCCACAGTTGGCTCAACCTGGTAAAGAGCCACAGTCGGAGCGAACTGCACTAAATCAGGATCTTCTTCAATCAAGCCCCCATCGTGGTTCACGTCAGGATCTGGAGACACGATCGGGCCGGGCTCTACACGGACGAAAGTAGCGAGCTGTTGAAATCCATTCCTACTCACCACCCAAAGATCTTCGTTGTCCAAACTTGCCACGTTGACAGGATGCCAGAGGACCAGGCGCAGCTCGATGGGGTCATTGGAGGGGTCGTAAACGTCCTGAACTTCAAGATTCGGACCTCCAAACCAAAGGGACTCGGCTGAAGAAGGGTTCGCAACAACGAGCATCGCCAGACAGGCCCCGGCGAGTGTACTAAAATATCGTTTCATAGACTAGGATTACGTTCAGGACGGCAAGAGCCGCCTCCACCCCAATACAACGACGTTCCCCAAAGAAATCATCGGGGAAATGTCCCGCCAGCCCCAGATTATCTCATCTGCCCTGGCATGAGTGCTGCTTTCCCACACTTGCCGCAGTGGCGTGCTTCGCTAGGCTGGAATCGAATTCATCCCTGCAAATCCTATGAAATACCCTGCACCTCTCGTCGCCTTAAGTTGTGCTCTCGGAATGGCCCTCTCCGTTCAGGCTCAGGTCCTCTACACCGAGGCCTTTGATTCAGAAGCCACCGCCAATGTCGTCGTCGACAAGGATGCCGACACCGTCGTCCAGTACCTAGATTACAGCAGTTTCATGGTGGGCGCGGAGACCTTTAGCATCCCTGAAGCCCCAAACAAGCTCGATGGCAGTGCCCTAACCAGCGGTGTCTTCCTTCAAGCAAATCTCGCAAGCGGAGCACCTTCGACCATTAACTTCCTCGCAGCGAGCAGCCCAGGCGGCGACTTGATCAGTGTTTCCGGAACCTACCGTCTGACCTTCGATTGCTACATCAGCGTCAATGATCCCATCCCCGGGGGCGGTACTGAACAGATTCTTTGGGGTGTTGGAACCGCCGCTAGTCCTGCCATTTTTAGCCGTGTCTCCACCGTTGGGGAAAATGTTGATCCGAATGATCTCAAGGGCATGTGGGGCTGGCTTGCGGGGGAGAACGGTTATAGCACGGCAGACTCGGCAATCTTCAATGGCACCGAGGAGATCGAGCGCAAAGCGGATGGGGCGCCTCCCGAGTCTACCGATCTTTGGAATGCCGCCTTTAGCACGGTGATTGGTGGTCAGGTCAACAATGTCCCTGCCTTGGCGTGGACTGAAGTGACTATCGACGTTTTCAGCGATGTGGTGCGCGTGCTCTTCAACGGGCAGCTCTTTCACGAAGCGCCCATCACCGAGGCTGACACCACGGGCACACCGCTCTTCGGCTACGAAGATTCCTTCGGCTCCATTTCAGGCGAACAAGACTTTCAGTGGTGTTTGATCGACAACGTCTTAGTCGAACAGATCGTAGAACCGGCCCTGGCCATCGCTACCAACGCGCCATTCGAAGTGATCACCGTTCCAGCTGGTGTTTCCACTGCCACTTACACCATAACGAACAAACGTGAAGTCGAACTCAACCTTACGGAAGGCAAGGTCACCGGAGACGACAGCGGACTCTTCGAAGTTCTTACCGAGTTGCCATTAGCCATCACTCCCGGAGAAACTGCCATGCTCGACGTGCGCTTCAATCCTGGAGCAACTTCGGGGAAACGCGCCGCAACGCTCGAGCTGATAACCGATGATCCTGACACTCCCACCACAATTCTGTCTTTAAGCGCCTCACGCTTTGGCGAACTCCTTGCCCAGTTCAAATTTGACGAAACCGGCAACCCAGCTGTCGACGCCTCCGGGAACGGCACCGTCGGCACCTATGCAACCGGCCGATTTGATCCTGGCTTTGAAGCGCCTTCCCTCGTCGGCGGCGCGGGCTCTTCCGTCACGTTCACCGACGCCCACGCCTCAGGCACTGGCAACTGGGCCATCTTCGATGTCCTTCACACGCCGTCTGTCTCCCTCTCAATGTGGATCCAGCCCAGTGGTGGTGAAGGCACGGACGTGATCTTTAACCGTAATGACACACCCAACTTCGTCGACAGCGACGGTGTTTATGGCTTAGCGTTGAACGATGATGGCTCTCTTAGCCTTCGCATCCGAGATGAAGACATCTTGGCTACCAATCCAGGCACGATCGAAGAGGACACGGCCTACCACATTGTCGTCACTCATCGCGATGACGATGGTTTCGACAATGAAACTGCCGCACGCACGCGCCTCTACATTGATGGCGAGATGGTCGCCGAAGCGACGGGCTTGAACACGGTTGGATTTGGTGACTACCCCGACGACGCACGGGCCACTGAACTCTATGTGGGCACGCGGATCGCTGCGGGTAGCGGCTATGCAGGTGCTTTCGACGAATTCCAAGCCTACCGCGTCGAGCTTGAACCGCGCCAAATCGCCCAGCTCTTCAACGAACCAGAGACTACCGCGCGTTTTGATAATCCTAATCTCTTCGTTAGTGCGACCGGGGACTTTGGTTCGGTCGAGGATGGTGGGCCCATCTCTCAGATCATTAAGCTTTCCAATACCGGAGCCTCGGAGACCCTCACCATAACAGAAACAACCGTCGCGGGTGACAATGTTGCCAATTTCACCTTCACTGAGTTTCCCACCTCTCTTGCTGCCGGCGAAACCCAAGAAGTCACGGTCACCTTTGATTCCGAGGGCACCTTTGGTCAATTCTCCGCCATTCTTCGGGTCGATAGCAACGACGAGAATGATAACATGCTCACGACCGAGCTCGCCGCGCTCGTGCCAAACCCGAGTGGGTTGTTGGCCCACTACAAACTAGACGAGACTAGCGGCGACATTCTTGCTGATGCCTCAGGCAATCGGCGTCCGGCGCGTATCCTTACCGAAGGTGGCGGCACCGTAGCACTAGGCGAAGAGGCCCTTGCCAGCGGCACTTCGATCCGCCTGGTTGGTGGCGATGACAGTGTGCTTTCAGTCATCGAAGTTCCCGCCACGGCTTCCCTGCCCGCTCTTCCAACATTCACTGCTTCCATGTGGTTCGAATTTGACCCAGCCGATGAAAATACCGCCTCGGTCCTCTTCTCAATCGGCGACAATCTAGAAGAAGCCGCTGCCCTCGCTTTGCCCATCGCAACGGAAGAACAACCCCTTCAGTGGATCGTCCAACAGGTAGGTGGTGAACAAACAGAAGGGGAACTTCTTAAATCACGCACGCCCTATCATCTTGTCATGACGCACACCGACACCCAACCTGGCGAGTCCGGCGCTGACCTGTTAGAATTCTACCTCAATGGTGTCCTCGTCGAATCGATCGAAGAACCTGTGGATGCACTCGTCAGCACGCGAAACACCCCTGTCCTCTTCGGTGGCGTGCCAGGGATTTCCGGAATGGTCGGACGCCTCGATGATCTCCAACTTTACGAAACCGCACTATCCTCAGATGACGTGGCCTTTCTTTTCGAGAATCCTGGCATAGCCATTGGTGGCCCCACAGAACCAGAGCCCACCATCGACACTGACGGTGACGGCCTCACAGATGCCGAGGAGACTGCTCTCGGCACTGATCCTAATGTAGCAGACACCGACGGTGACGGTTTCTCTGATGGCCAGGAAGTCGCTGCCAAAACGGACCCTCTGAGCCAGAGCTCTCAGCTCGCCGCCGTTGGCGTTTCATCACCCGATGGCACCCGCACAGTCACTTGGAAAAGCCAGCCCGACGTGATCTATGTGGTCGATGTTTCAGAGGACCTCATCACCTGGGCAACTATTAGCGATAACGCTGTGGGCGCCGCGGGTGAAACCACCTCTCTCCCACACGCAAATGCACCAGATGGAGAGTCCTACTACCGCGTCAGCGTGAAGACTGAATAGAGCACATGCACTTACATAGTCGTATCTGGATGCGTAAGCATTCAGACTTCTAGCCCGACCCATTACTCCTTAGCCGCCTGCCGACGTTCACGGAAGAAGCTCTGCAGGATACCCAAACACTCGTCGCGCATCACCGAATCGGTGATTTCACACGCGTGATTCAGGCTCGGATGTTGAAGTAAATTCAAGAGGCCACCGGCCGCACCGCCCTTCTCGTCGGGGCAACCAAAGATCACCCGACGCAGTCGACAATGCACGATAGCACCAGCACACATCGGGCAAGGTTCTTTCGTCACGTAGAGATCGCATTCTGTCAGTCGCCAGTCTTCGATCACACTCTGCGCTTGCGTGAGGGCTAACATTTCCGCATGCGCGGTCCCATCCTTGAGCGTTTCGACTTGGTTGAACGCCCGCGCGATGACTCGTTGATCCTTCACGATAACCGCTCCGATTGGAACCTCCTCCTGCTGGTAAGCACGCTGCGCCAGACGCAACGCTTGCCCCATGAAATGATCATCGCTCTTCAGATCGATCAACGGCGCGGCGTAAGGAGGGTCGTCGCTCATGCTAAGCGGGAAGAGAAGGTTCGCTCTGTCCCATTCGGGATTTGGTCTCTTCGCGCTGCGCCCGGATGCCATCGATAGTCTTACTAAACAGCTCCCGAGACTTTGGCCTCAGCGGCGCCGTCGCGATGAAGACCTTATTCTCACCCTCACTCAGAAGGGTCACTTCTAGCATCTTGCCATCCGGTGTCATCGCCACTTCCTCTACTTCCTGCCAGTAAAGCACCTGCATGTTCTTGCTAGGATAAAAGAATGGGAAGATCTCGATCCCGACAGGAGAGAAGATCATGTAGGCATGCTTGGCCAAATGAACCCCAGCCCACACCGCGAGCGCGATGAATGGCAACGTGAACAAGCCATACCAAGACTGTTTCAGCATCGGCTCCTGCGTCTTCCACAGATCCAGACTCAAGCAGTAGAGAGCAATTCCCACACAGAAGAAGACCAGCGCCAGGACGAAAAAATGGGCCGCTTGAGCGTTGCGCGTAAAACGAATCTCCTGCAAACCACGTTCAGCATTGGGCGAGGCGTTGGCATGCATGAAATAAGGGAGGGAAGGTGAAGAAGCGAGCGCTACAACGCAAGCACGCCTTCTAAGTCACATCGATGGCTAAACCGTTCAATCTTCTCTGCTTTCCCAGTATCGATATTGATATCGATCAGGGCGCCACAAAGAAGAACCTCGCCTTTAGCAATCGGGAAACGTGCCGGCATCGACGTGCGAAACCGATAAAGTACTGCTTCAATCTGGCGTCCGAGAATCGATTCTGCTGGGCCGCACATCCCGGCATCACAAAGGAACGCCGTGCCTCCAGGAAAGATCTGTTCATCCGCAGTCTGAACATGCGTGTGAGTTCCCACGAGCGCCGAGATCTTACCATCCATCCACCGACCTAACGCTATCTTCTCGCTTGTCGTTTCCCCATGGGCATCGACAAAAAGCACTTTGGTTTCCTCTCGCAATTTCGCCACCTCAGCCTCCAAGGCGAGGAACGGATTTTCCAAGTTCGGCTGGGTAAACGTCCGTCCCTGGACTTGAAGAACGCCCACCTTCCCTTTCTTGGTCTCTAGGACAATCGAGCCATGGCCAGGGGTCCCGTCAGGGTAATTCAGTGGGCGTAGCAAGCGGGGCTCTGTTGGGAAATACTCGATGATCTCTTTCTGATCCCAAACATGATCCCCCGTCGTCACCACCGCAGCGCCAGCCCTCAGCAAGTCGATGGAGATCTTCGGCGTGATTCCTCGCCCGCCCGCTGAATTCTCACCGTTGACCACAATAAAGTCGACCGACCAGTGCTCACGGATCTTGGACAAGTTCTGGATCACGGCCTTTCGACCTGGCTCTCCCACGACATCTCCAAGAAAGAGAAGTCGCAAACATTGGTCTGAAGGGGCATCGGGCTTGGGCATAGACAGGGGGTAGCCTTAGCGGCCTTCCCCACGAAAGGCAATGGCTTCGTGAACCTCCGCCGCGACGCAATGGCGAGCGTCTCACGTTTGGTTGGCAAATCAGACAACGACAAATAGATCGAATTTGTCGTCAATCCCATGGCGAACCACTTGAATATCAACGTTCATTTGAAACCCATTGAAGGGAATGGTTTGAGCTACGAACTTCCGGTCCACTATAAAATCATGCGTCCTCGGCGCCTTCGCCGCCATTCTTTCACTCACATCAATCCTGGCCAAGAAGGCCAGGACCATCAACCTAGGGCAAGAAACATCAGCATTACCTTCACCTCTAGGTTCCCCCGTTGTCGATCTCAGCCACCCAATGTCAGAGGAGTTCTCCTCCGCCATCACCTCCTCGGGAAACAGACTCCTCGCACTCTACGTGCGCGACACCGATCACACCAGGAGACAAGCCCATCTTTCATGTGCAAGCACCCATCGGCACCGAAGACGCTTTCTTCTCCACCGAACAGTTCGAAGAAGCGACCTCCAGCCTAACCACCTTTTTTGGTAACCCTTCTGACGATAGTGATAGCTATATCCCGAATGGCGGCGCCCAATATCTAGGAATCTTCGATCAAGGAGAACACCATCTCAATTTCGCCACTCTCAGTCGCCGAGAAGTGTCGACTCCGGGCGAAGAAGGCCTCCTGACCTACTTCGCGGCGTCGATGAATAATGTGAATGGTAAGATCATCAGCCTTTATTGTAACGCCCCCGCTGAGCCCGGGGCCAATCGAACCCTAGCACGCGAAGAACTCGTCACCTGGCAACGAGCCGTGCTAGCCAGCAATCCGGCCACCCAATCAGAAACAATGTCCACAATGAGGCGCGGTGCCATCATCAGCGGAATCGCTGGTCTACTCGGGGCTTTAATTGGCATGCTTCTGCTCAAACGCAACAAGACCTAGTTGGACTGTACTTGGTCGTTAGGCCTCTGGATAGCAGCACCATTACCAGATGGGTCCGTGACGGACTATAAAGTCCAATGACTGTGGTCTCCGCTGCCATCCTTCTGTTTCTGATCGCCCTTGGCATGGTCTTTCCAAGAAAGAGCGTCATCGCCCCCGAGCCGGACGCAGACGAAGGCAAACCCGTGGTTGTTCCTCTAGCCATTCCCATGAACGCCGGACCGTCGTGCATCGCGGCGTTGCTTCTCATGGCCACGAAGGAACCTGACAAGGTGATGCAATGGGTATGGGCACTCACACTTGCCTGTGTCCTGTCGACAATCATTCTAACAGCCTCGGTATCGCTGTTTCGCTTCTTAGGTCGACGCGGCACCATCGCGATTGTGAACGCCTGATGGGCATGCTGCTTGTTATCATCTCCGTGCAAATGTTTCTGGATGGAATCGAGGTCTACTTGGCGAACTAACAACCTCGTGGCGATCGGGCACCCTCAAAGAAGCCAGTAGACGGAGAGGCCAGTTTCGCGAAGTTAACTAGTATGAGTAATGATGTCTACACTTTAGCAGATCTCCGCCAATGGCATGCCCAACCTCCAACCTGGGCGGAGGGTGAGAAGCCTATTCTTGCGGTCTTCGGAGATCCCGTAGCTCATTCGCTGTCGCCGCAGATGATGAACCCAGCTCTCAAAGCCATCGGAGTCGCCGGGCGTTATGTGCGACTGCACATCTTGGAAGACGAGTTCTCGGAGGCGGTCCGTCTGTTGCCTAAGCTGGGCTTTGTCGGTACCAATGTGACCATTCCGCACAAGTTCAATGCACTGCAGAATGTAGATGAGGTGGATAGCTTGGCCCAGCGGCTTGGTGCTGTGAATACGGTGGTCGTTCAGGAAGATCAGTTGTTGGGATTCAATAGCGATGGCCCAGGCTTTCTCCGATCGCTGACCGAAGCCTTTCACGTCGATGCGAAGGATCTTCGTATCTTGATACTTGGCTCCGGCGGTGGTGCCGGGCGGGCTGTGGCCATTCAATGCGCCTTAGTGAAGTGTGAGCGTCTCGTGCTCGTCAATCGCACCGCAGCCAAGGCACAAGTCGTCGCAGATGAGGTCCGCCCACTTTTTCAAGACGATCATTTGGCGGGACCTATGGAGCGATTAGAAGCCGTGGCATGGGAAGACGATGCCCTCGCCCATCAGTTGGACCACACGGACCTCATCATCAATGCGACCTCAGCAGGGATGAAACTTACTGATCCCGATCTCTTATCGAACGGACTCATTCAACCGCATCACTTGATCTATGACATGGTCTACAAGCCTGCCCGGACCAAGTTCATCGCTTCGGCCGAAGCCGCCGGAGCCCGCGCGACGAACGGTCTGTCGATGCTCCTTCACCAAGGTGTTATTTCCTTCGAGACCTGGTTTAATCGCCCTGCTCCTATCGACGTCATGCGAGAGGCTTTACAGAAAGCAGCAGCCGAGGCTAGCTGACCAATCAAGGACGGGTGCTTGTTAGGCTCCGAGCTGAGCCAATAGCTCACGGAAACGAACAACCACACGCTCCTTGCCTAACACTACCAAAATGATGAAAAGATCGGGACCGCCAGCTTGCCCACTCGCGGCAACACGCGCGGGAAACATTAGCTTGCCTTTCTTCTGCTCAAGACTTGCCGCAGCCGAATCAATCGCGGCATCGATAGCCGCCTCATCCCAACTGGCCGTGGCTTCGAGAGCCTTGAGGAGAGCTTCAAGCTTTGCGCTGCTTTGGTCATCTTTGGCCAACTTCTTCAGCGCCTTGCTGTCTAAGTCACAATGATCCCCTTGTAAGAAGGCAATCTTCTGTGGCAACTCAGAAACGATGCTTACCTTTGTTTGCATCAATGGAAGGATCTTACGAAGCGTCTCTTCCGGGACATCCATCCCACTAGTCTGCACCGCAGCCACCGCATGCTCCCAGTAGGCATTCTCATCCAAGCCCATGAGCCGTTGCCCATTGAACCAGTTCAGTTTAATCAGGTCAAAGGAGGCATTGCTCTTGTTGATCCCAGGGAAGTCAAAGCGTTCGATGATCTCGGACAGCGCCAATAGTTCACGGTCGTCCTTAGGAGACCAGCCTAGCAGTGCCAGATAGTTCACTACTGCGTCTGGCAAATACGCCTTCTCTGCATAGTCACTCACAGAAGCTCCCAAATCACGCTTGCTCATCTTCGAACCATCCGGATTCAAAATCAGAGGAATGTGTGCGTAGGTTGGTGGCGTTTGACCGAGAGCTTCGAAAAGCTCGATATGCTTTGGTGTGTTTGAAAGGTGATCCTCTCCACGAATGACATGGGTGATGCCCATCTCTAGATCGTCGATCACATTGACGAAGTGAAAGATGTAGGAGCCATCCGGTCGACGGATCGTCATATCAGGTTCATCGCGGGTGAACTCGACCCGCCCGCAGACCTGATCATCAACCAACACCGGCTTGCCAGGCGATTTAAAACGGACAGCACCATTCTCCTCCGTATAGACAAGATCTTTGCTCTGAAGCACCTCCAAATGTTTGTCGTAGAATGATTGGCGTTGGCTCTGGAAATACGGGCCGTGATCGCCGCCGATCTCAGGGCCTTCGTCCCATTCCAGTCCGAGCCATTGCATTCCTTGGAGAATCACTTCGATGCCGTCGTCGATATTGCGATTCCGATCCGTGTCCTCGATACGTAAAACAAAGGCCCCCCCGCAGTGTCTAGCATATAGCCAATTGAAGAGCGCCGTACGCGCACCGCCAACGTGCAAGTAGCCGGTGGGCGAAGGGGCGAAGCGTGTGCGAACGGTCGATGAACTCATGGTAGGCGAAGGTGCCTCTTTGTCCCCAGCCTGCAACCTCTGCTTGCGTCCTGCTCGACTGCCTGGATGCTTCAACTCATATGAAGGAGGTCAAGGATTCGCCCCGCGCCCATGTGCGGATTGGCTACGATGGACGTGTTCACAAAACCTACCGCGGTCGGATGGCTGAAGAACGTTACCACACGGAGAAGACCATCTTGCGCTTCCTTGAGCGCCGTGGCTGCGATTTCGTTCCTCGAATGCTGGACTGCGACGACGATCAATTACTCCTTGTCATGTCGAATTGTGGGCAACCCGTGGATACCATGACTCAGCCGAAGATGGACGCTCTCTTTGACGAGTTGGAAGGCTTCGGTGTACGACATGCCGACCAGGCGACTCGCAACGTGACCTATGATGCTCGGCGAGGCCGCCTTTGTGTGATCGATTTCGAGTTTGCCGATCTGGTAGACAAGCATCCGACTCGACCAGCCTGGACCATCTTGCGCTGGGCAGGCAAAGTCGATAAAGGTCGTTTTCGGAAGCAGAATGACGACACACTTGCCGTTTTCACGATTGACCAAGAAGGCTTCCGGCAACTTGCCGAAGAAGGTGAAGCCAATATCGAGGATGGCGATTTGGTCTTCGTCGTCTGCGACGGCATGGGCGGAGCCGCCGCCGGAGATCTGGCCAGTGAAATGATCGTGGGTCGCTTGCGGGAGAAGATACCCCGCACCTACGAACAAGCCGCGAACCATCTTTATCCAGATCGGCTAGGCGTGCTAAAGGAGTGTCTGGAAGACACGCATGAAGCTGTGAACCGTCTGGCCGAGAAGAAGCGTCACTTGGCGGGCATGGGAGCCACCGTGACACTTTGCTGGTTCACTCCAGAGAATGTCTACTACGGTCACGTGGGGGACACCCGACTCTATCGTTTGCGCCAGGGTGAGACAGAACAAATCACGGAAGATCATTCGCGTCCTTGGCAGCTCATGAAACGTGGTCAAATAAACGAACGGGAGTATCGCGCGCACCCGCAGAAGAATATCATTCAACAAGCCATCGGTGCGGGCAGACAAATAGTGGCCCCCATGATAGGAGCTCTTGCCTTAAGAAAAGATGACTGGTTCTTACTCTGCTCTGATGGACTCATTGGCGGCCTCTGGGAGAAACACGTGAAGGGAATTCTCGGCCAAGCATCTAGTCCCTCTGCGATCACTGACGAATTACTCACGAAATCCCTTGAAGACGATGGCCGCGACAATATCAGCCTGGTTACTGTGGAAGTCAGTTAAGGTTTCTGAGCAAGTATCTCGCTAGTTCGAGCACGCCACAAATCACAAGAAGCGAACCAGAGAAAGGCGTCCATCTACTCTGTGAGCCTGGCCGTTCAAAGAATTCATGTTTGGGCCTAACAGAAAATTCGTGCCCTCCTAAGATGAAAAAAGGCGCAGAGATTATAAGATCTCTGCGCCCAGTGAGAGGTAGGGAATAGACGCCCTACCCTTTGGGGAGAATTACTGCATCAATCACGTGAATGACGCCATTTGAGGTCGCCACATCGGTCTTCACAACATTGGCAGAATCGATCATTACCTTACCGTCTTTAACGGAGATAGTCGCTTTCTTGCCGAGCACGGTGTCCACTTCGCCAGCCTTGACGTCTTTGGCCATCACCTTCGCTGCCACGACGTGATACTTAAGGATGCTCGCCAGCTTGTCCTTGTTTTCTGGCTTCAAAAGTGTTTCAACTGTTCCCTTCGGAAGCTTCGCGAAAGCTTCGTTAGTTGGAGCAAAGACCGTGAATGGTCCTTTGCCTTTGAGAGTGTCTACGAGGCCTGCAGCCTTTACCGCAGCAACGAGGGTCGAGAAGTCTTCAAGACCCGCAGCAGTATCGACAATATCTTTTTTACTACCTTTGTGGTGGTCCGCCATGGCCAGTCCTGCGAAGGTGAAGAGTGCTGCAATGAGTGTGAGGAAAGAAGTTTTCATGTATTTGATTTTTAAAGGTTTTGTAAGTTAAATTTTAGTTTGACTAGAAACATGGGCCCCTGCTGCTTGTCTCATCAGGAAACGCAGGACCAGCCTTCGTGGATTCAAAAAAGTGCCTTTCTTCTGAAGATTTATTTCATCACTTTGGGGTGTCCGACTTCCCGTTAAAAACGTAAGGCGGGCTCTCATGGCATGCCTACTTCAGGCCCACATATTGCAATCATCGGAGCCGGCTGCTCAGGCTTGGCCGCAGTCTGGGCCTTTAGACAAACGTCTGCCCAGGTAATTATCTTCGAGCAGAGACGTAGATTCCCAGAAAGAACGGCCACCGGAAGTGCTAGAGGTTGCCACATCGCTATCGGCATCAGCGACTTTCAAACCGAAACCGCGGGCGTCCCTAATCTGAGTCACCGACAGATACCAATCGATGATCTTAACAGGATAGGTAAACATGATTCGCTCTTTAGTCAGATTGGAGAAGTCGCGCCAAGCAACGCTCTCCTAGATTCCGAGCCCAAGCTCAATTACCGCCTTGGAATCAAGAGGAAGTGGCTGCTTGGGAGACACTACGTCTCCTCTTCGCCAGGAACGCCCTCGCCGACAAAAACTGCGTCTAACTTGCCGTCCAATCGGGACTCGATGTGGGGGCACGAATGGCCTAGCTTCCCCCTATGAGTAGCGCACCCAGCATTGAGACCCATGAGGAAGTCATGTTCTTCGATACGGATCTTGGAGGGGTCGTGCACAACATTGCTTATCTTCGATTTATCGAAACGGCTCGTACTCGCTTAGCTGCTCAGTTAGGCATGGAACTGAAGGAGATGGCGGCGACCCAACTCTACCCTGTCGTCACGCGCACAGAGATCGACTATCGCAAACCCGCCACTCTCGGAGATCATCTCGTCATCCAAGGCGAGCTCGAAAAGTTCAATCGCAGCCGTTTTTGGTGTCAATTTGAGATACGACTCCGTGATGACATAGACAAGCTCCTCGTCATCTCTCGCCAGTGCCTTGCCCTCGTCCAGATGCCCAAAGGCAGGCCCATGGCATTATCGAAGTCTTGGCAAAAGGACCTTTCCCTGTGCTACAGGCCTTCTTCCTAGCGATAGCATTGGCCTCTTACAGGATTCTCGGCTACCCTAGTGAATGCGCATTCTCAAGCGATACCCTGATCTGGCGAGCGTCTCCATTGCGAAATCTATCCTGGAGGGCGAAGGCATGGAGCCCTTCATCGCTGATGAGAATCTCGCCAGTTCGGATCTTCCCGCCATCTTCGCCACGGGTGGCATTCGGCTCATGATTCCAGATGAAGATTACGAACGCGCCTGCGCGGTCTTGAGAGATTCCGAAGCCAATGCGGCCTTGCCCGATGACTTTGACCCAACGGATCAGGATTCGAAGACAGAATCGCCATTGAGCTGACTACCATTCACGGCTAGAGGTTCGGGCTTATGGCAAACGCACGCCTCATGGCCTTCCATCTCCTAACCAAATGGGATCATTCGCAGCGTCACGCGCAGGATCTCATCGGGGAGGCCTTCGATGCTCGCAGAGCACTCGCTCCGAAAGACAAAGCCTTGGCCCAACACCTCGTCTTCGGGGTGCTCAGACATCGCCGCCTGCTAGATGAATGGATCGGCCGGTTACGAAAAGGCAAGAAGCTGGATGATGAGGTCCGACTGATCCTCCAGCTCGGTCTCTTCCAACTCTTTTACACGCGCATCCCCGACCACGCAGCCGTGAATGAAACCCTGCGCCTGGCCTCGTCCAAGACCCGCGGTCTGGCCAACGCCGTGCTCCGTCGAGCCACTCGCGAACGCGCTGTCTTGGAGACGATGGCGAAAGAAGCGCCCCTTGCGATGCGCCATTCACTTCCAGACTTTCTCGTTGAAAAATGGTTAAGCCAGTTTGGCAAGAATGATACGGAAGCTCTTTGTCAGTGGTGTCAAGAGCCCGCCCCGATCTACTTCCGCCGAAACGATCTTCGCCCTGGCTCAGCTGAACTCTGTCAGGAGCACGGCCTTAAGGAGGCAGATGTGGGTGAGCGTGATGACTTCTACCACGTTGAAGATATTCCTCAATTGCTACTCGATGCCGGCGTTGGCTACATTCAAGATCCTGCCACGGTCCTTGCGTGCGATTTGTTAGGGGTGAAATCGGGGCATCGCGTGCTCGATGCCTTTGCCGCTCCCGGCGGCAAGACAGCTTACCTTACCCAGCTGATGGGCAATGAAGGTACCCTGATCTCCACAGACTCCCTGGACAAACGACTCGACCGGTTGCAGGAGAACCTTCAGCGTCTCGGGGTGAGACGCCCTATGGTTCGCAAAGCGGAATGGACAGAGCCTCAGCCGGACCTAGAACTCTTTGATAGAATCCTTCTCGATGTCCCGTGTAGCAACACCGGAGTGCTTCGCCGCCGCGTCGATCTCCGTTGGCGTCTCGAACCCAAGGTCTTCGCAGAAATGGCAGCCCTTCAGTTCAAACTAGCAACCAACGCACTCAAACAACTACGCCCAGGTGGCCGAGCCGTCTACAGCACCTGTAGCATCGAACCTGAAGAGAATGAAAACCTCATCGATTGCCTGTTAGAGAAAGACCCGACCCTGGAACGTCGGGACGTCGTCCGTTCAACACCTCAAACAGACGGCTACGACGGCGCCTTCGCTACGCTGTTAGTCAAGCAAACTTGACTCCGATCACCTAACTTCAGCCGAGACAGCAATACTTTGGTGAACATTAGTTTCTTAAACGGTATCACGAGTCCTCCTTCATAGGTAAATTTGCTTTCTAACCTACGATCATACACAACGGTCTCAGGCTCGTTGGACTCCTACAGCGTTTGCCTCCTCCCATCCAAGCACCTACCAACGGCTCCTCATCTCGCTGTCGATGGCTCTGAAAGATTCAGCCATTCCCGGACTTCTTTCTTCACCCACCACAGCCCCCGGCTTGACGGCCTACTCGGGACGTCACACCCTCGGCCAGATGAAAGAGCTTCATTCGGTCGACGAGATCCTCAAACACCTTCAGGAAACCGCACACCTCGAAGGCGTTGTTTTTCAAGGCGTATCTCTAACGGAAATAGAGAGTCAATTGAGCAACGTCACGTTGGATGAAAGCATCTTTCTCGGATGCGCCATGACGCCTGCTTTCGCGCTCGACGTCCAGCGACGCGGTGGCATCGTCTTTCCCCATCTTAAGGATCGACCCTACCACGCCTTTCGTCCGCATCTCTACACGCCGGAAGAACTCTTCGCTGGCTTTGATCGGCACGACCCGTGCACCTACTGTCAGACGCCCGACGCCACCATTCACCTGCATTGGCAAGAAACCGGACAAGTCGCCCCCAAACACGTGCTCGATGGTATCCTTCGACGCGCGCACGACCAGTCGATCACCGATGCTCTCACAGAATACCTGGAGTCGATCAATCGGAAGGTCGTTGCCATCATGGGCGGCCATTCCATGCTCCGTACCGACCCGCGCTACCGTGAAGTCGCTCAGATTGCACGCTCACTCACACAGAAAGGTTACTTGTTAGTCAGTGGCGGTGGCCCCGGCGCCATGGAAGCGACCCATTTAGGCGCCTGGTTTGCAGAACGGCCCAACAGCGACCTCGAGGACGCTCTCAGTATCCTCGCCAAAGCTCCAAGCTACCGTGATCTTGAGTGGCTCACCTCTGCCTTCGAAGTCCGCGAACGCTATCCATGGACCAGCGAAGCCTGTGATAGTCTCGGCATCCCCACCTGGCTCTACGGTCACGAACCCCCAACACCCTTTGCCACCCATATTGCCAAATACTTCGCCAACAGCTTGCGCGAAGAAGGCCTCATCACCATCGCCGTCCACGGCATCATCTTCTCGCCTGGCAGCGCTGGCACGATCCAGGAGATCTTCCAAGACGTCACCCAGAATCACTACGCCACCTTAGGAATCGTTAGTCCCATGGTCTTTCTCGACAAGATCTTCTGGACCGAAACAAAGCCCATTTACCCACTTCTGCAAAGCCTGGCAGAAGGCCATCTCTATGGCAAGCTTCTCGGACTAGCAGACACCGTAGAAGAAACGATCCACCTCATTGAGACACTCCCACCCGAGAAGCCAGAGCAATCCCCCAACTGGCACTTCTGTCGAGCCCACTGTGGGATGAGAGACTGACGTAAGACGGTTTGGCGTAAAAGGACACCCCATCACCAAAAGTCTATCACGGTAACCACCACCTGATTGACTCTCGCTGCTTGAATCAACAGCGCTCAGTAATTAGATCCTCTTCACCATGACATTAGCAACTTTGGGAAGCCTTCTGATAATAAAGCCACTTCGCTTGGTAATGTTTGGCCTGTTAATCGCACAGTCCTTCGCGTTGGGGCAACGGGTCTGCCCAGACCGGGACTATATTTCCGTGAGGAGCTCAATAGTGAAAATTCCTGGAAACCCGAGAACGATCATTTCCGGAGGCAAGGTGAGTATCGCCGACGGTATGCTTTCTTGGGTAGAGCGCGAAGATCGAAAGCTCTTGTTTCGATTCGATAAGGACGCCAATCAGTGGCGACCGGAGAATCTAGCGGACATTGCTAAGAAGTCGGGGGAAGAGGAACCCTTGCCCAGCGTTGAACTGACTTACGCCGGAATGGCAGAAAATCAAAACCTGCACGTCTTTCGTCTCACCGTATCGCCTGGAGAAGGCAAGGTGGACACCAGCCACCTCTACTTGCGAAAAGCCGATTAGCACGGGCTCAGGAGCTGCAGGTAAAAGTTGACGCTTAGAATCCGGTCGACAGCCCGGCACCTCGCCGCGATGATGCCGCCCTTTATGAACGGAGAGCGCCCATCGATTACTGACCTCCTGGGAGCTGAAGCCAATGGCGAGGAGGGATGCTCGCGCCTGACCGATCGCATGCAGGCGTTCTTCGCCGCGGATGGGCCGATGTCGGATGGCGAGGGGTTTGAGTATCGCCCCCAGCAGCAGGAAATGGCCGTTGCCGTGGCGGAAGCGTTGGCCACGAGCCGGCCTTTGATGGTCGAAGCCGGGACCGGCGTAGGGAAATCGTTAGCGTATTTGATCCCGGCGCTCTTGCATGCGGCCAAGCACAACAAGAAGGCGATCGTCTCGACCCACACGATCAATCTTCAAGAGCAGCTCATTCTCAAAGACATTCCGTTGGCGATGGATGTGCTAGGTCTCGATCTGAAGGCCGTCCTCTACAAAGGCCGGGGGAATTATCTTTGCCCTCTGCGGCTGCAAGCAGCCATGAGCCAGACGCGCGAACTCTTCTCAAGTAGTGAAGATCAGGAGTTGCAGGCTATCTGGGAATGGAGTCAGACAACAAAAGATGGGTCGTTGAGCGATCTCACGTTCTCGCCTAATCCCAAAGTGTGGGCTCAGGTGCGGAGTGAGCCTCACGTTTGCACCAAGCGTCGCTGTAAGGACACGCCTTGTTACTACCAAGCACTTCGCAAACGCGTGGACGAGGCCCATGTCGTGGTCATGAACCATACGTTGTTCTTCACCTTGTTAGGAGCAATTGATGAGATGGAGGACCCGAACATGGAGGGCTTCCTCTTTCCCAATGACTTCGTCGTCTTTGACGAGGCCCACACGTTGGAAAATGTCGCCGCGAAACAGTTAGGGCTGAATCTTTCGTATTCGAATGCGGCCTTCGACTTGCATCGCCTTTACAATCCGAAGACACGGAAAGGGATTTTTCAATCGCTCCGCGATCCCACCGGCGCCCAAGCCGTGGCCGATCTAAGCGAAGAAATGGAGTTCTTTTTTAATGAGATCGAGAACTCCTGCCGATTCCAAGGCGAACATCGTGTCCATCGTGTGCGCGATGCGGGACTCACGGAGGACACCCTTGCGAGTTCCATCATCGGTGTCGAGAAACTCATCGGCCAACGGAGCGATGACCTTGACGACGAGAACAAGAAACTCGAACTCGAAGACCTGGGACGTCGCTTACAAGAACTTCGCCTGAACATCCGCGGCTTCCTTGATCAGGAATGGAACAACCACGTCTATTGGGTGGAACGCGTGGGGCAATCGGCCAATGTCACCCTCAATGCGGCCCCATTAAACATCGCCGAACGTTTCCGCGACATCTTCTTCGGTAGCAACAAGCCTGTAATCCTCACCAGCGCGACGTTAGGCACCGGCGAGAAAGGTCTCAGTTATTTCAGTTCGCGCATCGGCGCTGAAAAAGTCCGGGCCGAACAAATCGGTAGTCCCTTCAACTACATGAAGCAGATGCGACTCTACGTCGCCAAGACCATGCCCGAGCCGAATGATATTGATTTTGAAGAAGCGTTAGAAAAACAGATTCAGCACTTCGTCACCCAGAGTTCCGGGCGTGCGTTCGTCCTTTTTACCAGCTACCGCCTGATGCAACGCATCGCCGGCCGCATGACTCCTTTCTTCTCAGGACAAGGTTGGCCCCTGCTCGTCCAGGGTTCAGGGAAACCACGCGCCACGCTTGTCGAGATGTTTAAGAAAGACATCGGCAGCGTGCTCTTCGGTACAGACAGCTTCTGGACAGGCGTCGATGTACCCGGCGAAGCTCTCTCTAACGTCATCGTCACGCGATTGCCATTCGCCGTCCCAGATCATCCATTAGTCGAATCGCGGCTTGAACAGATCCGCGAACGTAACGGCAATCCCTTTATGGAGTACTCCGTGCCTGAAGCCGTGCTCAAACTCAGGCAAGGCATCGGTCGTCTCATCCGCTCGGAGAAGGATCGCGGCATCGCCGTCATCCTCGACAACCGCGTGCTGACAAGGAGGTATGGTAAGATCTTCCTGCAAGCCCTGCCGCAAACGCGGCTGGTCGTGGTGGAGTGATCCCTCAATGCCCATATCATTCCTATTTCAACGCGCCCATCTGTCATCCCTTATCTCATCATGGAGTAAGCCGAACAAGTGAACGGCTTACTCCAGCAAGCCTTTTAGGCCGAGTTGCTTGGTAAACTCATGCATGCTGAGCTGGCGTTCGGAGATTGCCGCGTGATGCTCGGCGCTCCGATGGGAGAATTTGGACCGTCTCCCGGTATAGTCTTTGTCACTGTCGATGACTGCGATGCAGTCTACCACCGTGCTCTTGATGCCGGCGCGACCGTTCTCATGGAAATGATGACAATCAAACACGCTGCCGAACGCTACGGTGGCGTGATCAACAAACACGGAAACTCATGACTGATTGCTAACCAACAGAAAAAGTGGGTTGGGAACAGCAACAACAGGTAATCGATAGCCTGGCCGATCAAGAACCGGGCTAATGAATCGTCCACCACACCCAAACGACACGAACGCTCTAGCACATCAGATCTAGCTATCCACGATTCATCTGTTTCATTGTATGCGCCGCTAGGATGATGGACTAGGACTGAGCGCCTCTCTGTTATCTGCATTTTCAACTCTCGCCTCCAAAGATCCGAAAACTCGCAGCCGCAGAAGGCGTGCGCCCAACCAGCATGACGCGAATGGTACGACGGCTCGAAGATCTGAAGTTGGCTAGGCGCAAGACTTTCCCAAGTGATGGCCGCGTGGCCCACGTCGTTTACACCTCAGGAACGATCCGCATACTCGAGAAAGGAAAAGCCCAACGCGTACGAGTTGAAGCCCGCAGATCTTAAGGCCTTGCATCGCGGATCCAAATTGCTGACCCAGTTCTCGACGAGAGACTAGGATGACAGATCGCCATTCACTCCCCTGGCATCGGGCGCGAGTCATTCTAAGACGCCTGTTAGCTGCGGACTTGGATGCCTTTCAGGCCTACCGGCACGATGAGGAAGTCGGACGTTACCAAGGCTGCGAGCCCTGGTCGGCCACCAAAGCTCTGACATTCCTAGAAGCAATGAGCACTGTTGATCTTCTCGATCCGGGAACTTGGTGCAAGATTGGCATCGCTACTCGCAACCGAAGCCATTCGACTGGCGACTGATCTCTTATTTGAGCAAACCGCAGTCGATCAGATCGTTTGCATTACTGATGCGCGCAACCTTGCTGCCAATGGACTCTTGCGACGCATGCGAATGGACCATGTTCGCACAGAGGACGCCCTCTTTCGAGGCGAGCCTTTCCAGGAACACGTCTTCTGGCTTTCTAGAGAGACTCATTTATCCCATCATAAAAGCAAACGTTCCACGTAATGGAATTTGGTGAGATCAAGGAATCCGAACTCGAAAACTTGCTAGGGCTGTACGAGCAGCTCCACGAGTCCGACTTGCCGCGTCCAGAGCCGTCTAAGATACAGCGCATCTGGGCCAATATTCAGGACAGCAAAGAGCATCTCTACCTCGGTGCTTACGTCGATCGATCTCTCGTATCGACGTGTCCGCTTAGCTTAATCCCCAACCTCACGCGGGGATGCCGGCCTTACGGCGTAATCGAGAATGTCGTGACCGACATGGCATTCCGGCGACGCGGAATCGGAAAGGCAATCTAAAAACTCGCCTTGGATGAAGCTTGGAAGCGGGCATGCTATAAAGTAATGCTTCTCACGGGACGGATGAACGAGTCGATTCTACGAGTCCGCGGGATTCGACCCTCATTCTAAGCAAGCGTTCCTTGCAAAGCCACCGACTCCTAACAACGACCCTCTCGAGATTAAACGCTATGGCCATCGAGAGAGCGTTTGAAGATTGTTCGATTGCACTGCTCGACGCAGATTCATCGCGAAGATCTCTTCAACCTGATCGAATCCAACCGCAGTCGCCTTGAGAACTTCTATTCAGCAACGGTTGAGCGCACGTTGACACCTCAAGATACCAAAGAATATTGCCAGTTCATTGCGGAACGCATCGCCAAGAAACTCGATTTCCCTTACATGATCAGTGATCATATGACTGGCGAGTAGGTTAGCCTGGTTGAAATCAAGAGTGTCGCCATGAAGAACGGGTTCGAACTTGAGGGAACCGTTCGAAACGATTGTATGACAACCGACGGGCAACTCGTAGATCTAGAGCGATTCTCAGAAGTTTTCAGACATTGAAAAGAAACATTGAGTAAGCATTGGAACTGCGCACTGCGTGCGGCCAGTTTGAGTTCCGGTCTGTAAAGGGCTGATGCTGCGTTACTTGTCGGTCAAAGGGCTCGCTCTTCTCCCTCCTCGTGCCTTGCCTCAGCCCCTTACAGCCGCGGTTCAATTGTCAGCCTACTTCTGAGAATCGCTCTAGACTACTACGGGAGAGTGTTCTCAATCTTTAGCTGCAGTTGGAAACTAGCAAAATACAAACACGGACAGGAAGCTCGTACGACCCCAGTCTAGACTAGACCTTCACGATCGCGCTTGGGGAGTTTGGCGACGACGAGAGCGTAAGAGTGGTCACAAAGTTCACGCACGAGCTTCGGCGTTAGAGAGCCATCGAGAACAAGCGTGTTCCAGTGGCGTTTGTTCATGTGATAGCCAGGTACAATGGCATCATGGTCAGCTCGCAGTTCCACCGCACGGTCAGGATCGCACTTGAGGTTCGTGCGACCAACTTCCATCCCGTCCTCAATCTCGAACCCGAGCGTGGCGAACCCCTTGCCCTTCACTTTGTAAACAAGGACATCTGGACCGAAGGGCGTCTCTTCAATAACGGCAGGTTTGGCTAAGAGATACTCGCGGAGCTCGTCTGGATTCACAAATCTAGCCTAATAAGGCGTTGTGTGAATCCAAGCCTATTGCTTCTCTTGCTCGAGGGCTTCGATGATGGAGTCCACGCTATGGAGCACCTTCTTGGCAACTTCGGCATCACCGACTTTGAGGCCGAAATGTTTCTCCAAGGCCACGACCACTTGAAGGGCATCGACCGAATCCAGGCCAAGACCTTCTGGGCCAAAGAGGGGGGTGGCGTCCGCAATCTCCTCCGGTCCATGAGGGAGCATGAGTTCGTCCACGAGCACTTGCTTGAGCTTGGCTTTCGTTTCAGCAATGTCCATCCGAGGCGAAAGGAAGATTTCTAGGCCACTCCTTGGGCGAACAGGTGTGCAGGCGCTGAATACCAGTTCGGTGGAATACGCCGACGTGCGGCAAACCCCTCGTCATCACGATGATAATGCACGATCGCTTCCTCATCGCTCTGCCAGCACAGAAAGATTTCTTGCCCGTTGATCAGTGCCGGAAAGTCGACCAATCCCGTCTGAAACCCGATGTCTTTATAAGAACAACCAAGTTTTTCAAGCTCAGCTACGAGGCTTGTAATTTCTGCCATCGCTTTCTGGAATCGTGGCGAAACTCCACGGCCCTCAGTTCCAAGAGAACGGAGATCATTCCCCTTCTCGAGGATATCTCTAACAATCGCACGAACGAGAGGCAACATGTGGTTGGCCTCGTCGGGAGTGAAATAGCGCATCGCTTTCATCATAGTGTTCTGGGAGTGCCGGCAGACTGAGGCACAGACTCCTCCTCGGCAATGAGAAATGCCATTTGAACCCACACGTCTCTCGAATAAGAGAAACTGCGGATATGAGCGGTTGAGACCCTTGTGTTTACTAGAGAAATCAGGTTAGAACACAGCCACTGCATGCATTCACTACTCCTTCTACTCATCGGCATGGCTCTGGTCTTAGGAGGAATCCTCGGACTTCGCTTGCACGCCTTTCTCGCGTTGATCGGTGGTGCCATGGTCATCGCCTTTCTCACCCCTGAGAATTCCCTGAAACGGTATGTGGAGACGGAAATGTTAAGCAAAGGGCCGGCATCCGAGTTCGACATTCGGCTTGCGCAAGAAGCCATGGCCGAGAAGACCCCGGTCAAGCGCGTGGTCGAGGGCTTTGGCGAAACCTGTGGCAAGGTGGGCATCCTCATCGCCATGGCGTCCGTCATCGGCGCGTGCTTGCTAGAGTCAGGTGCGGCTCAGCGCATCGTGCAAGCCATCCTCGCTGCCTTCGGCGTGGCCCGGGCGCATCTTGCCTTTCTGTTCTCAGGGTTCTTGTTAGCGATTCCAGTATTCTTTGACACCGTTTTCTACTTGCTCATGCCGATTGGGAAAGCCATGCGGCGAAAAACTGGGAAGAATTACCTCCTCTACATCCTCACCATCGTGGCCGGTGGTACGATGGCGCATTCGCTTGTGCCGCCTACCCCTGGCCCCCTGTTTGTTGCGGGAGAGTTGGGCGTAGAACTACCTACCATGATGATAGCAGGCTTCATTGTTGGTGCCTTTGCCGTCACCTTTGGCTACGCGTGGGCCTTTTGGCAGAATAGCCGTCATGAGATCACCTTACCCGACGAACTAGACCTACCCGAAGGCACGATCGAGAAAGAAGCCAAGCTACCACCTCTTGTATTAGCCTTGTTGCCAGTGATCCTTCCTATCATTTGGTTAGCAGTTGGAAGCATTCTCAAAGTACAAGGAAACACGGCTAGCTTCGTTCCTCTCTTGAACGACAAGAACCTCGCGTTGATCGCCGGTGCTGTTCTTGGCTTGTTCATGTTAGGCTTTTACGGACGAGCCGACGCCACCTGCCAGCGTAGGAAGATTCATGAGGCCCTCCAATCTGGCGCGGGTATCCTCTTAATCACGGCTGCGGGCGGCGCTTTCGGTGCCGTCCTCCGCCAAACGGGTATCGGTGCTGACATCGCAGCGATGTTAGGCTCTTCTGCGTCTTGGCTTGCCCTGCCCGTCGTGTTTCTGGTCACCACGATTGTGCGTACGGCACAAGGATCCGCCACCGTCGCCATGATCACAGCGGCCCCCGTAGCGGCGGCCTTTCTCCCACAAATCATGTTTCATCCGGTTTATTTGGCGCTAGCGATTGGCTGTGGGTCCAAGCCCATTCCATGGATGAACGACTCCGGTTTCTGGATCATCACCCGTATGAGCGGCATGAAAGAATCGGAAACATTGCGCTTCGTCACGCCGATGATGTCGTTGATGGGTCTGGTCGGTCTCGTCGCTACGTTGATTGGCGCTTGGCTTTTTCCCATGGCGTGATTGATAGAAGCCATCATGAAAACACCTGAGGATTTACGATCACGCCGCTGGTTCGGCCCTGCTGACTTGCGTTCCTTTGGCCACCGCTCGCGTGCCAAGCAAATGGGATGGGATAGCGAGGATTGGGAGGGCAAACCCGTTATCGGTATTCTCAACACGTGGTCCGATCTCAATACCTGCCACACCCATTTCAAGATCGTAGCCGAACAGGTACGCAAAGGGGTGCTTCAAGCAGGCGGACTTCCGGTGGAAATGCCGGTCATGTCCGTCGGCGAGATGTTCACGAAACCAACGAGCATGCTCTACCGAAATTTCCTCGCCATGGAAACCGAGGAAACCCTGCGCTGCAATCCCATCGATGGAGCAGTCTTGTTAGGAGGCTGCGACAAAACAACCCCAGCCCTGCTCATGGGAGCTCTTTCCATGAACATTCCAGTCGTCTATGTCCCGGCCGGTCCCATGCTTCGCGGGAACTGGCGCGGGGAAGTGTTGGGTAGTGGTTCCGATGTGTGGAAGTATTGGGACGAGAAACGCGCCGGCAACATCACCGACGATGACTGGGCGGAGATCGAAGAAGGCATCGCACGCTCGCCCGGTACCTGCATGACCATGGGCACCGCCTCCACCATGACGTCCATTGCCGAAGCCATGGGTTTCACCTTGCCGGGCGCGTCTTCAATTCCCGCCAGTGATTCCAACCACCAGCGCATGGCTGCGCAATCCGGGCGGCAAGCCGTGGAGAATGTCTGGCAACATCGCAAGCCCACCCAGATCGCCACGATGAAAGCGTTTGAGAATGCCATCATCACCGACATGGCCATTGGCGGGTCCACCAACGCGATTGTCCACCTCGTCGCCATGGCGGGCCGAGCCGGCCTCGAGCTTCCGTTAGAAACCTTCGACGAGATTTCCCAACGCATTCCCTTCATCCTCGACGTACGTCCTTCAGGCCGCTTTCTCATGGAAGACTTCTACTACGCGGGTGGGCTTCGCGCCTTACTCAATCAGTTAGGCGATCTGCTCCACCTCGACTGCCCGACGGTCAACGGCAAGACGCTCGGGGAGAACATTGACAGTGCCGAGGTCCACAACACAGACGTGATCCGTCTGATCGACAATCCCGTCTCCACGGCAAGCGGCACCGCTATCCTTAGAGGCAATCTTGCCCCCAATGGTGCCGTCATCAAACAAGCCGCCGCCGATCCCAAATTCTGGCAACACACCGGGCCTGCCGTGGTCTTCAAAGACTACGGCGACCTTGCCGCACGCATTGATGACCCCGAACTCGACGTGACCGAGAACTCCGTTCTAGTGCTCCAGAACGTCGGTCCCAAGGGCGCTCCCGGCATGCCCGAGTGGGGCATGTTGCCCATTCCAAAGAAACTGCTAGAACAGGGCGTACGGGACATGGTGCGGGTGTCAGATGCCCGCATGAGCGGCACTAGCTACGGCACCTGCGTCCTCCACGTTTCTCCTGAATCCGCCATCGGCGGCCCACTAGCGCTCCTCCAGAACGGCGACGAGATCACGCTAAACATCCCGGCGCGCCAATTCTCTGTCAACCTAACCGACGCAGAGCTCGAAGCCCGCCGTGCCGCCTGGTCGCCTCCCGCCCCACATTACACCCGCGGCTACGGCAAGCTCTATCTCGATCATGTCACCCAGGCGGAACACGGATGCGACTTCGACTTTCTTCACGGAGAACCTGCTAGCGTCGCCGAGCCAGAGATCCATTAGATGGAGTTTTTAAGATAAGGCAATCGATCTGGCACGCTTATTGAGTGCTATGAAACTATCTGCTGCTTGTGTGTCAGCGCGTGCCTCGCGGGGCTTTACATTGATTGAAATGGTGCTGGTGTTAGCTGTTATTGCATTGTTGATTGGCGCAGAGGTCACCCACCTGATTGGGGCTGGGACTGTTGCCAGGATCGAAACGACTGGGATGAAGTTCAATGGGCTCCGGACAGCCCTGCAACTCTTTCAATTGGGCAACGGCCACTATATGACGCAGGAGCAAGGGCTACGCGCGTTGTTAGAAAAGCCGACTCAGGCGCCGGTGCAGTTACATTGGATCTCTCAGGTGAAGTCAGAAGATAGCTTTGTCGATCCGTGGGGTAATCCGATCCAGTATCGAGTGCCCAGCTCCTCAGGCGAAGGCTATGACGTGTTCTCCTGGGGGAAGGACGGTGTGGAAAATGAGAATGACGCTAGCTAACATTTACACACCTTGTTTGTCTTCATGCAGCTGGGACATCCTAACCCTGTGAAGGCCAAGAAGGCCGTGCTACCCTCAGAAAGTGCTGTTTCCGCGGTCCTAATTACTCCTTCTTCTTGTCCTTCTGCGGAGACGCAAAGAGAGCGTCGTCGAGGTCGACGTTATGCTTTACCGAAGAGAGCGTGAGGACACCGGTGAACGCAGGGTTCTTCACTTCTGAAGTCATGGGAAGCTTGATACCATCGACTTCCTTGTAGTCTTTGAGAGTGATCGTGACGGCCAACTCACCCTGAGGTCCTAGCGTCATCGTCTGTTCCATCTTGACCATGAGATGGCTCTCTTGGTCAAAGTACCAGGTTTCTTTGCGATCATCTTTGGAGGTGGCCTCGATGACAGAGACTTTCTTGCCATCAATCTCGACTTCCGGGAGCAACTTCATTCCCGGAAAATCTGCCTTCAGATTCAGTTCACGTCTGATGTTCGACTCCCGTTGGAGTTGAGCAAGTTCCGCGCCGCTGAGTTTGCGAAAACCTTGGATGCTGTCTTCCGACCAGCCAGTTTCTCCATCGTAACCTTGCTTGCCACTCAGGAGTCCCTCGATGCCCTGCTCCATGTGGACTTTGTCAGGCGCTTTTTGAGAAAGCTTGATCTTCATCTTCATGCCCATGGCCGGCAAAGACATCTGGCCTTCCGCCACCCGGGTCTTGATCTTCTTGAAGGCGTCTTCGCCACCACTGGCCTCAATGAATTTATCAAGGACCTCATGAGCTTTCGGATCAGCAGCGACGGGGTTCTCGGCGAAGGCTACGATGGCGAGGCACAGGAACGAAAGAAGGAAAGATTTCATGAGATCGGATGGGACTAGGGCGTGTTTACGTTAGTTTGACGTTGAAGCCATTGCATGGCTTTGTCCAGAACGGGGTCTTGTCCGGCAAAGAGCTTTGCGGGCTGTAGAGGGACTTTTTTATCTGGGATGACACCTCGTCCTTCGACTCGTCGTCCCTTGGTCGTTCGCATGTCTGCTATCGCATGTTGGAGGCGATCTCCATTGGGAAGTTTGCGGATAAACGATGGCAGTGCAGCGCCCATCGTAGGGCGACCGAAGACACAGGCCCGACCTGCTTCCTGCATACCAGCGGCAAAGATTTCCGAAGTGGAGGCGCTCATGGCATCGACAAGCACAGCGATCGGGCCGAGAAAGGCGTCTTCCTGTGGAAAGGCAACGAAGTTGATCTGACCAGAACGCATCGTCATTTGACCTAGCGAGTATTGTTCTTCTGTGAGGAGACCAGCAAGACCACTCGCCATGAGACCTATGCCGCCGGGATTACCTCTTAAGTCAACGATCATCCCGACGACATCGTCCGAACGCTCTTTGATCGACGTCCGCAGTTGGCTCATGACATCGGGCAAGAACATGTTGAATCCTAGATAGAGGACATCGCCATGAGGCAACGGCAGTTGCTTTGCTTCGTAGCGAATCGGCATGCTGCCCATGTTCGCCATGGCCATCGACATCTTGCCCGGGTATTGAATGGGACGATAGCTGACGGTGGTGGGTTCCGGGCTGCCGCGTGGGTCAACTACCGATACGGAAAGCGAATCTCCTTTGTCAGGCTCACCGGATAGTTCTCCCAACACACTGAGCACGAAGTAGTCTCTTGAGAACGACTTGCTAGCGACGGACGCTGATTTCGCCAGAAACGTCTCTACATCAAGATTGCCGATGCGTAGGACTCGTTGGCCTGGACGAAGCCCTGCTTTGGCTGCTGGTGAATCCGGCATCACTCGACTAATCAGGACGTCCGGCCCTAACAATCGGAGATGAATACCGGAATAGCTTCCAGAAGGATCTTTCTCGTCCTCGACGTCGTTCTTCTCCTCCTCAGCAGGAGGCTCCTCAGAGGCATCGTCGATTTCAGCTTGGTCAATGAGCGCCTGTTCTTCCAAATCTTCGGAGCTTGGGATGACACCGAAGTGACTCTCGCCCAACTCTTTGAGCATGGCGTTGAGAATGGGGCGCAGCTCAGCAGCGTTCGTGGCTTTGCTAGCATTAAAGCGGTACTTATCACCAATGGCTTCCCAATCAAGCCCACCAAATTCAGCATCGTAATAAGAGGTGTGAATGGTCGACCAAACTTCTTCAAAAGTCGCGAGGGAAACGGCGTTCTGAGTGGCGTCCTCAGCTTGGACTGTAGGGATGGCTAGCAGGACAGCAATCGATCGGCAGATGGCTTTTCCCCAGGTCTTAAACATGGAAGAACTACGAGCGGTTGCTTGGAGGTGTCAAGGTGGCTGAACGCAGAACGGCCCGCCTACTGCAAGGTGTAGGCGGGCCGTGTGGTTTGGGGGGGGTGTTAGGGCAGGCAGGGTTGAGGCAAAGGTCATTCTGCGGGCACTTCTCGGACTCGGTAGAAGAGGCAATGCTTCGTACTGTCTTTGGGTACCCAGACCGTGCGGTCGGCATCGACAGAGGCCATGGAAGGGTCGCCATCGGCGCTGGCGCTTGAAGCCACCACCTTCCAGACATTCATGTCTTCACTGGCTTCCACCACGAAACGAACCGGTTTCGTTTCATTCTCGACTTTGGGCAGACTGAAAAAGAACCGATCTTTCTCGAGGCCAAAGGCGCGGACCGGACGTGGTCTCACGGGACGAGGAGTTGGCGGATCCACGGTGGGATCGCAGGTAGGGAGCTCAAGCTCGATGTCGAGTCGGCATGGATTGCAGAGTTCATCTTTGCGGAGGCAATGCGAGATGAGCACCAGGGAATGAGTTGATCCTGGCGCTGGTCCGGCCAGCGTGGTGACAAAACTTGCTTGGCCTCCTGGGGTGACATAAGAGTTGAAGTTGATAATGTGAGGACTAAAAGTTGCGCTAGAGTGCAACGTGATCCAGGCCATGGGGCAGTCCATTCCATTCACAGCCGTCAGGTTGATTGTGTAGGTGGGCGTGGGAACTGAAGCGACACAGGTGATGCGTAGGTCTTTTAGGGTAATGTCAGAAGCGGAACTCAGGGCGAGGGTGGTCCAGAGGAGGCCCCCCGCCGCCAAGAGCTGGCGACGGGGGCGTTGGGCGAAGAAGCGCGCATTCATGGCTAACTAGGTCGGGTTGAAGGGGCGCTTCTTAATCAAGGCTGAGGTCGCGGATGCGGAAGAACATGTCGCCTTCGTTCACACCGCAAGGCACCTTGCAGGTGACCGTGCCACCAGTGCCGATGAAGACACCATCGGGGCCCGTGACCACGTCTTGCACACTGCAGATGGATACCTTCCAACCAGGCTGCATCGACTCCGACTGCTCGACGCGGTAGCGGTGACCACTCACCGTTGGCACGGCCATCACGACTTCGGCTTGTTCTCCGTGCACGACATCAATGTCGTCGACACGAAGAGCGGCGACATTGATCACGACTTCTCTCAGTCGCCCAGAACGAATTGGCACGATGATAGGCGAGCCAGCATCAGCCAAGTCTTCCAAGCTCTCAGCGCCCACAAAGATAGCGAGGGGAGCGTGGTCAGACCCGGAATCCTCCGGCAAGCGGACATCGATGGTGAGATCTTGGCTTTCACCAGGGCTGAGAGAGACCACGCGAGTGGCAATCCCAGCGATGTCTGCGCCGCCAGGACCGGGCTCCCCGTCTCCGAGGTCGAGGGCACCGTCTTCCGAGAAGAAGAGAACGGGCACGCGGAGGACCGTGGTTCCTGGATTGCTTAGGCTGATCTTCACAGGCACAACGCCACCAATAGGAACAACGACCGGGGTGTCAGCGATTTTCACCACGGGCTCGTCCAAGCCAGGACGATACACCGTGCTAATGCAACATGTTGGTGGCACAAGGGGGTTGTGCGAGAAACAAATCTTGAACCTAGCACAATCGCCTGGAGCAAAGTTCGCACACCGAATTCTGAGAACACCTGTAAGGCATCCGCCTGGAGCTACTGGGCCAAGCGTGCCGCTGGATGGACTGAAGTGGGCAGCTGTCAGCGTCTGAGTGCAGGCAGCGGAGGCGACTCCAGAAGCTGTCCAGGTGTAAGTGCGAGGCACGGTGGAGTTGTTGCAGATTGTGAACGGCACGGGGGTGACGCCATCTGGAGGACAGCAGGCAAGGCGACTACGAACCGCGCACGTGTCAGGCTTGGTGGGCTCACCACACCGTGGCAAGTCGAGACAGACCTCGATTGAACAACAGGTGGTGAAGTTCGGATCGTGCAGGGCAAGATCGAAGCAGCGCTTTCCGGGTGCGCCATAGTAGCAGGTCTTGAACGTACCCGTGGCACCTGGAGCAATCGGACCGCTTGATGGGCTCAAGAGCGATGGCGAGAAGCCAGCTGGTGGCAGAATCGTGGCATAACCGAATGGATAGGGCGAGCCGCCTGCCGCAGTGAGGTTCTTGACGTCCATGACGATCGTGTACTTGATCGTTCCATCCGCTTGGACTTCACACTCAATCTTGTGATCGACGAGTTGGGCACAGCCGCAGTCTGGCAGACGCACACAGATCTTCTCTGTGCAACACTCTTCGCCGTCTCTCGTTAGAAGCGTGACTTGGAAACAGAAGACGTCGCCGGCATCCCAAGGAATGGCGATGTTAATCGTCGTCGTGTCGCCTGTTCCGATAGGGCTCGGCAAGGTGATGACGCCAGCGGGGCTTGGTTGGCCAGTCGTCGCACTGCTAGGAAGCTGCCCTACGGGGCAAGGAGTGAGGACTGCATAGAGAGCCTTGTTGGTTGAAAGATTGGTAATGCTCAGCGTGGTTTCGTAGGGAGCACGTGGCTCATCTGGGCATTCGATCCGGCCGATTTGCAGATTGGCACAACGGGTGTCATGGACAATTTCAACGTCACCACCGCTGCCTTTGAGATCATTTAGGTAATGATCCGTGTAACCAGGATCATAAGGAACCTTCCAGGAATTGGCTGCCTTGCCAGAGGTAGGGAAGTCCGCCGTCCGCACACCAAAGAGCCCATGGGGTCCGTAACCACTGCGCATGTCCGCTGAAGTGGACCAAATGGTGCCTTCCGGATTACCGGCAAAGTTCCCGTAAGCAACACCGCCGTAGGCTTCGCCTTGGGGCACATTGCACCCAGTGGCCATGGTCTTGGTCACTGCCCATGTGCTGCCCGTGAGTTCAGCGATGTGGGTGTTGCTGCGATGGTTGTATGAGTAGGTCGGATTCAGCATGGAACGCTCTCCGAGTACCATGGTGCGGCCGTCATTTGAAAACGTCAGGTCGGCAATGGGTACCGAATGATAAGCATAGGTCTTGCCAGGAATCGTAAGAACTTCCGTGTCACTGCCAGGATTGAGGGCTCCGCTTGGGAGAATGTTCACTCGGCGGATCTTGCCAGGATTGGTGGTGGTTCCTGCATTCCAAACGGAGTAGTAGACAGCACCGCGCTCGACTTCGATGCCCCAAAGGCGTTCGCGAAGAGGAGGCAGACCAACAGCGCTATTGTCGGCAGTGAGAGGGTCGAACGTTTGCACGATCGTGCCGCCCGCATTGATGCGGTAGATCTTACCGTCTTCCAAACTTGTGGTGAAGAACTGGTTGTTCATTGCATCGTAACTCACGTTTCCAAGGCCAGGTCCAGAAACAAGACCACCGCTCAGAGCCATGGCTTGTTGGCCAGGCACGACAGCAAAGACAGAAACGGCGCTTGTTAGGCGATCCACTTTATAGATGGTGCCAGCGGCACTGAGATCTGCGGCACCGCCTCCGATGTCACCATAGCGATGGTGCAAGGGGCGATAGGCACCGTAGAGGCCGTGGGCTGCTAAGTATATATTGCCACGGGCGTCCAGGGTGATACCGAAGACATTCCCGAGTTCTTTCGCATTCCAGGAGGAATGGTGAAACATGGGAGCGTTCCATAAAGGCGCGCCAGAAACGCACCCCCCATAATCGGGAAGGCTTGGGCTGCGGAGGTCCACCAAACCAAAGGTGTAAGCTGCGCTGGGCGGGATCGTGGCACCTACGAGGTCCTTGGAAGGACCGGCACAAGTGGCAGCCGCGATTCCGGTTTGGGTTAGGGGCGTGCCCCAGCTTGGCACTTGGGCAAAACCACTGGTCTGTAGGGTGAGATAACACAAAAAGGCGCCAACGAGGTGCAGTCCTGTCCAACATGGGGGTATGGGTGGGGTTTTCATAAGGATTACCCCGTGAAAGATCTTTCGTGGACGAAAGGTACAAGAAATCTTCCAATGACGGTCGATTACGGCAGGGAGCCAGTTCTTCACCTGGTTCGCACGAATGAGAGGCAGATTCGGGGGACTACCCTCGAAATGCCGTGTATTGTATATACGGAAATCGAATTTTATGTGAATATAAGAATATTATCTATTATTCATAATAGGTAGGGTTAGCAATTTATAAGGAATTACTCAATCGTAGCCGTGGCCTTACCATTGTGGAGATGTTGGCCACGGTCGGGATGGTGGGCATCCTTGGAGCGATCTCGATCACGCTCTTCTTTCATACTCAGGACTCCGTTAAGACCCAGCGCCTCGTTTCCGACATCGAATCGCTTAATCGCTCGGTAACCGCTTATCGAGCCAACAGAGGAACCCTGGCATCCAACCTCACCGCTCAGGATGTCATTTCCAAACTAAAGACAGTCGGCGACGCAGACACACGCCGATCCCTTCCCGGCTACCGCGGATCCTATTTAGATGGTCGATTCACTGCCTACAATGTCAATGCTAGTCAGCCTGGCCCAAGGGCTGTTTGGGACGCTACCGAATTCCGGTTCAAGCTGGCCGAAGGTGTAAACGGCGTTCTCTTCGAAATGCTCGATCAGAATACCGCCGACGCAGGCGTAGAAGAAGCACGCGGAACCCAAGGTCCAGGCTTTTCAAAAATCTCTTGGTAGGTCTGGGATTTTACCGATTCGCCAGTGATTTCGATGCTGCGCTCGACACCTGTCGTAACGACAGATACCGACCTCACTTTGGCCCCTAGTTATGCCACCCCGCATCAGTTAGCTCCGCCTGTCTTCTCAATACCTGGGGGAAACTATCGACTCACAGATTTCCCACTACAGCTCACACTCACGAACCCACCTGAGAACCCAGTGGGAACGCCGATCCGTTACTCCATCGATAGCAAGCCCTGGCAATTATACAACGGCACACCTTTGTCGATTGCCGGCGGATCTCAAGTCGTCGCC
>Ga0222717_10000093_pt1 | contig 70328 bp, 75 predicted proteins | sample C33_18DmetaG_FD_165053 | JGI IMG/M metagenome (GOLD analysis project Ga0222717, IMG submission 165053) | Estuarine water microbial communities from San Francisco Bay, California, United States - C33_18D | ecosystem: Environmental > Aquatic > Marine > Unclassified | place: USA: California... | reverse complement strand
ACCATATTAATCATTAAGTGAAATGTACGAAGACGATGAAGATTCGGAAGGAGACCAACGAGACAACCCCGATTTTAACCCATACGATACTAACAAGGAGTAATACAAATGACTGACCCAGTGGAAGAAGCATATAGGAAATCCCAAGAAAAGATAGACCATGGTCATGTCGAAGTAGATGGTTTCGTTTCCAATGAACTACGAAGGCAGATTAAAAACATTCATGGTGAAGTAGATATTCAATTCGCCAAACTAACTGCTAACCCTTATCTAGCACCCGAACTAGTAGACGACTTTAGAAGGTCTTTGACCAAACTAATCGCTGTCTTAATAGAGAACGACATCCCATTACAACATTCAGGAAAGCCAAGAACTGCTGAGGACATTATGATGGAGAGTCTTGGCGAACTGGCAGGCATGGTGGGGGCCAAAGGAGCGGCCACAATTCTCAAGATGAGGAAAGGCTTCAACAATCAAATGAAGTCAGAAGATACCGAAGAAGAAATTTACCAAGACCCTGATACAGGGGAATACTATTACATCGACTCACAGACAGGAGAAGAAGTCGATTGCGACGAATACGGAAACCCCGTGGAGAGTGACTGATATGATTGGAGACGATAATTACGAAGACGCCTATGAACAAGAAGAGACAGGGTCAGAAGACCCACAGTGGAGGATGTTGACCCCGAAAGAAAGAAAACTATTGATGAAGAAAGTTTTCTCCAACCCTGATTGGTATGATGAAGACGCCGGAACTCCAGTGTTCGAAGGTGGAACATCTAACCCGATGTTTAATGAAATCGCTGAAAGAGTCGGCGCACCTGTTCGAGAGGTCAAAAGATATTACGCCGCATGGTGTAATGCTAGAGGTCTAAGTCCGGGAGATTTGATGAACAACAATTCCGCTAGTAGAAGTCCCGAAACCACCAGCACCGCGGCAACTACTTACTCATCACCCAACTCAACAGCATTGGGGATTAGTCCAATTCAACCCACACCACCACCACTTTCTTTACAACCACCACCGGAAAGTGCCGGTAGTGATGCTTCCGGCATGTGGGCGATGATGCAATTCTTAACAGCCCAACAACAAATGGCTATGCAACAACAACAATTTCAAGCACAATTACAGATGGACCAAAGGAGACTAGACCAACAAAGAGAGAGCGAACTCAGAAGAGAGTCAGTCGCTAGAGACCAACAGTTCATGAACCAACAAATGGCCTTCATGCGAGATATGACGAAGAAATCGGGAGAAGATGGTTTCTTTGATTCTGACATGAAAGGAATATTCAAGGAACGAATGGTTGACAGCATGTTTGGAACCGACAAGGATGAATCATGGAGAGACACAGTTAAGGACGTTCTCGGTAGTGACACTTTGAAAGCAACTGTTGCTGGATTGGGAACAGCGATAGGAGGGATGAAGCCCGCAACAGTACCGGCAGGGTACGATACACCTGATTACAACCCATACGCACAAACACAACCACAACAACAAATAACTCACGTCGAGCCAACTATCCAACAACCTCCGCAACAACATGAAGCGCCTTCGGGAGTTTTCTTTAGTGAGGTAGAAGAACCAGCAGCACCACTTCCTGTTCAAGAAGCACCTCAACCGGAAATAGTCACATTCAATGAAGACGAATACAAGAAGATATTATTCCAAGCATTTACAGAAGCAATGGGACCAGCAGCGAACGACCCCAAAGTAATACAGGCCTTACAATCTCAAGTTGAAGTAGCGGTCCAATCTACTATGATAGAAATGCCTGAAGCACTTCCAAATATAAAGTTACAAGCGATGAATGAGAAACTACTACTAATCAGGAACCTAAGAGACTTAGGAATGGGACTAATGGACTTACGCTCTAGAACCGCAGAAGGCCAACAACCATCCCCACTATTAGTTTCAGCAGTGGTCGGCGAACTAAGAAAGAACCCTGAGTTCTACAAGATATTCGCCACCAACACTTACGACGAACTAATGGCAAACATCGAGCCATTCAAGGCAACCGGTGCGGTTAGACAGGATTACGAGTACCTCCTTCAACCGGCAACACAAGGTGTTTGTCGCCCTCTCTTAGAAGCGGTTGCAGTAGATTCTCGAACTAACGGATTTCCTCAACTAACACAAGCATAATGGGGATATGTAAATGATGTTTGACGACGACGAAGAAGTTATTTTCGAAAAAGATTCACTAGGTATTCCCGAATCTTCGAAACTACAAATCCCAGTGTGGGTTTACCTAGCACTGTTCTTTGTACCATCTTCTGCCATGCTAGTGTATCTATACCAGTTCACCGATTTGAACAGCACCACTAGCGCCATTATAGCACTAGCAGTGATGAATGGTTCTATCAATTCGGTAATTGCTTGGCTGACAATAAGGCTGGACGGACACTCTACGGATGCTCTAGAGCATTTAGATGCAATAATCAACGAAATGGACAACCTAGAGGAAACTCTCGACGACGCTAATGAGATGGTTACCTCATTCACAACAGACCTCAATGACGCTAAGAGAATGTTTGAGCAAGTTGGGCTGGATTTAGGAAAGGTAGACATAGACAGCGTGTCCGATGTGATAAACAGAATCAAAGAGAACAGGGGCGATATTAACATAATACTCGACAATCTGAAAGAAGTCGATGTAACCAAGCATTTAGAACAGGCAAGGAGAATTGATTGGCAGATGTTGATGGACTCAGCAGAAGAGATAATGTCCTTCATAAGAACCAACAAAGACGCAACCGCACCGAAGCCGGCTGTATCAAACGTGGTGTTACCGAAATTACCCAATTCAAGAAAAGAAGTCCCAATAATAAGTGACGACGATGGTGACTTTTTCGAAGGAAGTGTCTCACCAATAGATTTACTACCTCCAAGAAAGACCAGTTCTCTAGACCTTAGACCTCCTCGTAGGAGGAGTCGCTAATTGAAAAGAAAGCATTGGCAATCTTCGATTCTAACATTCATGCGAAAGAGAGAAGTGGCTTCTAGGGAAGATATATGGTCCCATCTAGTATCCACACTCAGTCCGAACAAATTACCAACAAGACCCGAATTTTATTCCTTCCTCGGGAGAACACGCTTTTTAGAAAAAGTTGGTAAGTCGACTGTTAAACACACCACTTACAGATATGTATTAGAAATCTACTAACTCATCCATTTCAGTAAATTGGATTTTAGTAAACGGTTTTTCACCTTGAGCACACTGTATTTTTTCAGCAGATAATTTCACTATTTGATTATCATCCAAGTAAATAATACCCGAACAAGCATCTTTGACCAGTTTAACCAAATTGTCTAAATCCGGTTTCTTAGTTCTCCATTTCCTCGGAACCGGAGTCCTTTTTCTTTCCTGACTAGTTGGAAGTTTGATTCCAAATTGAACTCTCATGTGAAGTGGTCCTTCGAGATGTAGCCAATGTTCCCGTTCCACTTTATCTGCCACAAAGAACCTGACGGCCTCTTTACCTTGTCGACTTTTCTTCGGGTCATATGCTTTCACATAGTTGCCTTGCCTAGCAAAGCGAGGCCTTCCTTGCGATACTGGCTCACCCGGTATTGTTATCGTAAATGTGTTTTTCATAAGTCATCGGGTTCTTCACTTCGAGTTAAGTGTTGTGAAAGGCGTTAAATCCACCACCGCCTTCCGATAGTCGTGAAAGATGGACAGGTACTTCAAATAAAACTCAATCCAAATCTACCACTAGAGGTGAGATTTGAAAAGATTGTTCGAATACTTGTAGACCTCATTGAAGACGGTATGCGAGACCAACTTGTTCGTCAGAAGGCAATCGAGATTGTCAACGCGGCAGGTGTTCGTGGACATGATGAAATTGGTGAGATAAGAGCGATAACAAAGTGGGTACAAACTCATATGGTCTATCGAAAAGAACCAATAGGTATAGAGTATTTCTCAACGGGGAGGAGACTGCTAAAGGACATAGCCAACGGAGTGTCAGCGGGAGATTGTGACGACTTCGTTATTCTTGGTGGTTCTTTACTAGGGTCTATCGGCTACCCAGTTGGTGCTTTGATAGTAGATAGTAGCGGAGACGGCGTATTCAACCATGTCATGCTAGTAACAAAAACATTCTCACCCAGCAAGGAATTTGGAGACAACTGGATTCCCGTAGAACTAATTTATCCTGAATTTGAACTAGGGCAAAGCGTCCCAGTTTCCAAAGTATATCCGCTAATGGCGGAAGCAAAACACTTCGACGGACCAGTTGCTAAAAGGTCGATTAAAGGCTTGAGCGGTATAGGAGCCCTCATTAGCAAACACCCGTTCGGAAAGTCACTGAGTGGATTCGGGAGGAAGGAGTAATGGGTGCGTTCAGTCAAATAAGCAAAAGCGGTATTGGTAGCGCGTCAATAGGCAACATACCAAAGAACGACTCGGCACTTAAACTCGTGAATAACAAAGCGGGATTAGGAGCCATTAGTTGGACAACCGGAGAAACTTGGGGAGTCCTAATAAGCGGAGCCATCGTCGGAGTGATGGCCGTAACGCTATTTAACCGATATTACAAGTGATTGACATGCCTGCTATGAACACCGGATTACAAAGAAGAATAGGTAGATTACCTAAGACTGAAGATATGCTGCCATCCCCCAAGAGTTTGTTTGGAAACAGTACTCATAGTGGATACATGGGAAGAAGACCCACACCGACAAGTAACGGCTTTTTCGGACTAGGTTCTGCTCATGTTTCTAACGAGATGGGTGACGGTAAATTACACATATATGGCAACGACGGTGTCGGTATGTTATCACCACCGGGAATATTTGGAATCGGTAATGTAATGAACACATACCCAACTCATCACAATACACCGGGAATGTACGGCCTCAAAGACCAAGCACAGTCCTTTGTCACTAACAACATGACCTTACTAGCAGTTGTAGGCGTCGCTGGACTCCTGTATTATTACAGGAAGTGATTAAGTGAGCAACCGAACCAGTGCATTCTTTGCAGGATTATTTGGTACGGTTTTTGTGCTTTCCATAATAGGGAGGATTGAATAAATGCAGAAGAATACCAAGAAATACATCTACGGGGGCGTCGGACTTGCCGGCCTCTACTTGCTAACTAGAAATGTCGTGGCACAACCAGCCGCGCAAGCCGAAATTGTTAACGGCGTACCAAAGATGGATGCCGTACAATTCGACCTCATGATGGACGATATCCGCAGAATCGACGGTAATCTCGTAATCGAGAAAGGAATGATAGGATGGAAGACAACCAATCACGCGACTATCGCTAATCTAAATCTAGTGAAGAGACAATTAGAAAACGCTATGTTTGACCCAACTATGTACACAGATTCACAAATGAGCACAATGCAAGCGGCTTACGACTTCACTTGCAGTAAGATTACCACTTTAATGGCCGAGGCTGAGCAAGAGCAAATGCTATTGGAAGGAGACTCTTCACTTTCCGGTCGCATGATGATTAACGGACTTGGTCGAAGACACGCTAGAAGTATTAGCGGGATGAAGAGTTGGAGCAAAGACATGCAATTACAGAAGAACGAAACAGTGAGAAACGCTGCGATTCGGCAAGAGACCATGAGAAGGAGACAGGCAGGTGCAAATATCGATTTGTCTCAGCCAATAGACGCTCTAGAATCAAACAATGTGGCGGGTCACGTAGATATGCAGGAGTTAGGAGGCGCACTCGTTAATACGAGAGCCTCCATGCGAAGACTGCTGTGATACCCATGGACGACGGATTCAACGCCTTTCTCGGAGTAGAGTTTGCAGAAGATATCGGTAGAGGTAATAGTGCTGGCGGTCAAGGACAAATGGAACTAAGAGCGAAAGCCGCTCAGACTCAGAAAAATAGAGCAGCGATTGTTACCCGATTTCAGAACGAGGAAATAACTTGGCAGGAAGCCAACTCACAATTAAGAGCGACCGGTCTCTCAGATTCAGAAGCCAAGAATATACTTCCCAAACCAATACCCACAGGGTTCGTTAGTGAATATGGTTTACCCTATGCCACCAAAGCAAATCGGAGAATAATCGACAATTCCGATTATGTCTATTGGAGTGGCGACATAGATAACCACTCTTGGGGAGCACACGGTTGGAGTGGGGCAAACACCGGAGACGCTTACGATAGTAGCGGCAATTTAGAAGACGGACCTAGGGTGACATGGAACCGTCGTGGAAATCTAGCGATTAGGGCTTCACACTATGTGGGAAAAATGGGAGACGATGGGTCGTTCTTGGGGTTCGTACCGATGAATACCCGGTCTGCTTTACCTGAGTCGGCTTATGCCGGTCAGATGATGGCGACAGTTGTTCAATACTTTTGGCATCAAAACCCACGCTCAGGTTACGGTAATCATCCTTACGAGTATTACAAGAACAAATCACTACCCAGCACTGCACTGTGGTTTCTCGACAAGGAAGTAGCAGAAGATGGTAGAGGGCAACACATAGCACTAGAATATTTTCGTATAGCAGACGACGTCGAAGGTTACCCTAAAATCGGGCAATGGCAAGACATGGCATGGCCGATTCCCAACAACAGGAAAGGCAGAGCAGACAAGAGTTTGGTTCGCTTCATTGACGAAAAGTCTGCTCTAGGACAGACTAAAAGGGGTCCCGACAAGTTCGAATACGCCTTTAGGCCACAGTGGATTATTCCCTCATCATCAGGTCTTTCACCACTTCCACCTCAGAACTCAACCAACGATGTAGGCAAAGCAGTTTGGATTTACAGGTTTCCCAAGCAACTTGACGAGACCCTTGACGCCGACCAAATTGAATATTGGAAAGCGATGCACGGTGTCGATTACAGCATGGCCAACACCAAGGAAGCATACGGTTTTCCATCGTACAAAGATAAGAACAAAAAATGGTCTTTTAGAAAAAGTGTAAAGACAATGGAGAATTACTCAATACTAGGCCGAATGGAGGATAACGACTACAACCCGCTGAAACCTTCGAGCAACAACTCTCTCGATGCGGAGAACAAAACAGTGGCAGAAGTCAATAATCAGGTATTCATGACTCGAAAAGAAATCCCAATCATTCCGATGATAGATTCTCATTTCGAAAGACCGGAAGGATTTATCGGAGGTCGATTAGGGGACGACACACTGGAGACGTATTTCGATACTTCATCTAAAGGAGCATCTCTAGGCTTTAGACTAACTGACCCTGAGAGATACGCGTATTTGTCTCATACATCGGTTAATCACGTCTTCTTCCCTCAGAAGAGTTTCTCTAAAGTTGGTGACCAATTCTTAGTCATTGGACAAGCACTGATACCTTATGATGAGAACAGCATAGACTCTAAACTCAACACGTTCCAATCATCCGAGCGGATGATGCTCGCAACTGGTAATGAAGTAACCACTGACAAAATTTATCGAGGGATGCAGGAGGGCTTCCGTTCGGTAGAGGAAAATCCCATTAGGGCGACCCTCACCAACTTAGGTGCTAGGAATTGGGACTACATGGTTCCCAAAGTAGTAGTAACAACCACCGACTTGGAGAATAGCATAGAGCCTCCGGGATTCCAGTCACTAGCCAACTTCGTTTCCGAGCATGGTGGAGTAGAACTAACATCGGCTTGGGTTGCATCTTTAGATTTGCTGAACCCTGCGACAGGGACACAATCCTCTTCTAGACCAGCATATTATGATATTAATATAGGAGGCTCTATACATACATTTCCATATAGTATAGCACTATTCGAGATATATCAAGGATATCAAGGTCCTATACTAGAATTAGATGAAGAAGGTAAGGCAATCACCGGTAAACCCGGTAACATCACCGTAGCAGCAGAAACCCCCGAAGGGAGAAAATCCGATGCCAAGTTCTACTACTTTACACAAACAGGTAAGTTCGTCAAACAAGACGCATACTTCCATAAGACCGTCACTGAAAGCACAGGGGACTTGGAAGACGACTTAGAAACACCCGGATTCACCGACCCAGCCGAAGATGTTACGGTGAGTTTCCTAGAAGAGAATGCCGCCAACGACGCATGGTTGACAGAGAACAAGAACAAGTTATTCGTGATTCCCGGAAGTTGGTCGCAGTATTTCATACCCGGCTCAGACAGAGTAACTGGTCAGCAGATATTCGATGCTTGGGTCGATTCAGGAGGGGCGTTTGATTTACCAATGATGGACAGCAATAACTTTGCAGGGCTCGGAAACATTCCTTTCAAAAAGACCTTCGGGGTTGAAGTAATAGACGTCACCCAAAAGTGGGGAGAATTAGGAATGAACCGTTCTAGATATACTGGAGACATGAACTTCCAAGCAGTACAAGCACCAACGGACGTAGGCGCTGAGCAACTCGGTTACGTCGCTTTCGAAGCGACACACAGCGACTTAGGAAATCCACTTGATAATGTCGGCAAAAAATTAGATTCCGCAATCGACACTGCAACAAATGCCGCCGCAGGCGGGGCCGGCATATTACTAGGACTTCAAGGGGGCGTACTTGTTGGCGCTGGTCTTGGGGCGATATTCATAGCAGCGTTAGCGGCACCAGCAGCCATCGACAAAGTAAAAGAGAAGGTCGATGATTCTAAACAGTATTATAGTGAAGAACAGCGTCAATTGCCACCACCAAAATAACGCTTACCATACACTACCCTCATAACTACCACCCTCTTGCGAATAAGCGTGTCTGTTAGCGCTGGCTTTGCCGAGAAGGTAATCTTTGACTTTAGACAGGATGCTAAGGACATTCTGACTAAGTACGATATCGACCATCTTAGGGGTACCGAGAAAATAAAACCAGTCCTTTCTGTCGCAGAAGAATTCATCTCTTTAATACAGAATAACTATGCTAGTGCAGCATTAACAGAATCTTCAATCAACTCGGAAAAGAGAATGTACCTAAGGACACTAGAACTAGCCGCGATGAAATTACAACGTCAAGAGCAAGCACAGTTAGCCGCTATTTCTGCAATCGCCAGTCCTAGGAAAGCATCTGATGACGCTGCTTGGTCAAACGTGATTAGCACCACCGCTAGAGAAATAGAGAGAACAACTGCAATCAACAAGATGATTCTTTCAGCAGACCCTCTTTTTACCAAATCAGTTGACGCAAAGTTTTCTGCCATCCTCAGAAGCGTTGAGCAAGACTTTGTTGAAGGCAAGAACCCAAACCAAACTCTAAACAGAGTTCTTCGGGACGTCAACAAACTAAACAAGCACATCAAATCCTACGCTGATAAGAAAGCAAGAGCAAATATGAGAAACCCACGTAGGGAAAAAGCACCCAAGAACCAATTACAAGGTTACCTTTCAGGGCAGACAAGTGGAGCAGGAATTAGTGGACTCTTTGGTTCTTCCAGTAGGAACCCCATTAGAGGAAGAAATGTTCCATTGAGAAACCCCGGACCTGCACCTGTCTATTCCAAAGCATACAACACCAAACCACCGGGAATGTCCGGATTTGCTGGAACAATGTCAGCAGACGAAATAAGGGCCAAACACCCACCGGGTACCAATGAAGGCCATATCAATGCAATGCACCATTTTATGTCAGAAGGAATGTCCTTCGAAGAAGCACACAATCTCGCAGAAAAGAGAGGGTTCCCAGCAAAGGGAATGGGAGGCCACAGTCCACCTTTTCGCTGAGCCGGCTAGCAGCCGGCCCATCGGGGGCTCACGAATCTGAATATGATGTGGTTCAGCCCGGACCATTTGTCAGAGGAGCAGCAACAGGAGCAATAGTTGGAGTACCGGTGGGATTAGTAGCAATTGGGATAGGAGCAACAATAATGGCTATAAAAGGAATGGTAGTAGGTGGATTGATAAGATGAACTTTACGAAAGCAGATGGCAGCGTTGTATCCATACCCGAAGACCAAATCAACGCAGTAGAACAAAACCCAAATTACACAGTATATTCAGCAATACACAACCCAACAGGAGAGACAGTTATGACAGTACAATACAACCAACAGGAAAGCACAATGGGTGGGGATGATATGAACCACTTAGACAATGACTTCGATGTCGAAGAAGACGATATGAATCAAACTTACGAAGACCCGGACTTTGATGTCATGGAAAATCCTTCTAAGGTATTCGATTGGAGAAACCTAAGATTACAAAGCGCAATACTCGGAGAAGATATTGTTTCTAAAGGGGTGAGCGGATTGGCTGCCGGTCTTTTCAGAATCGCCGATTTTAGAGGCGCATTGAAAGTTGGTAGGAACCAATCAATCAGAGACTCTCCAATTCTTTTCCTAACCACAGCAAAGGATTGGCACCAGTATGTTGACAACATAAATACAGTCGACATCGGTGCTGAGTTTGCAGCAGGTGTTTCTTCTGCTCAAAGAGCATCTTGCGCTTTATTCCAAGCAGAGTGGGAAGCAGACCCAGCGCATTCACAATTACAATCCCGTCTTTTACCAGCCGCAGACATTTCTGATGCAGTAGCAAAAGGGCAACTTGCTTATGATTTAATGGTCAGAGGTAGAGAAATACTAGGAAAGAAAGGCTACGGCCAAGACAATCAATCTGTAATGTTCCGTTTAGTTTACGACATTGTAAGGTCAATGCCTATGAAGTCCTACAACTATTACACACTTTACCAACTACACCCCGACGAAGGAGATGAAATATACTCAGAGTTCCAGTCGAGGTACGTTCCTTTGGACACCTATGAAGTTGAGATGGTTAGAGAAATCATGCACGGTCTCCAAACACAGGGAGATTCCTACGCATTCAAGCATGTCCGAGATGAGACTTCTGCACTTAACGCAGCCAAATTGATGAAAGCAGCAGCCGCTTCGTATGAAGTAGGAGACACCCAAACAACAAGAGTTGCTTTACTTTCTCTTACCGAATCCCCATTCAATTACAAACCGAGCAGTTCCAAGGTTTCCTTAACAGATTCAGGAAAATCCGGAATGCCAACCGATTCCAAGGTCCACTTTATCAAAATCCCAGTTAAATCAGATAACCCAATGTATAACAGGCTACTAGAGTCAAACCACGCCCAAGAACTAGGGAAGAACAATCTTGGGGTCTACGCTGTCGGTCTTAGTGATTGGATGTTCCAAGACAAGAACAAACAAATGCTAGACTCAAAGAAAATCAAAGACCCAGTTAAACTAACCACAGGACCTTACGATACACAACCGACGTATTTGGCACTGGCACCAAAAGGCAAGGGGAACTTCACAATAGTTCCATTCGACGCTGAACTACTAAAGGCCGCAGGCGGCTCAGGCAAAGGTAAGAATAAGAGTAAGCCAAAGTCCGTAGGTCAGGCTTTCAGCAACCCGAAAAAACCGAAGAACGCGCCTAACAAGAGGGGAAAATACTTCTACATCGAACTACACCACAAAAACAAACTAAACATGACGAGAAGAGGTCCCGGTGAGAAAGGCTACAAATCTCCCGGCGAAACAAGGCACGGGAAAGGCAGCGGAAAGAAACCCGTATCTCATTGGATGAAAGGATTGAACAAAGCACTCGGAGATGCTGGGAAGGCACAACTTTTACAATTCGGGAATTTGAAAAGCACCGGGGAAGAAGCAGTTTACAGGATGAGAGTCCCGACTTCTCACTTTGGAGTAGCCATGCACCCCGAAGCGGGTTACAGGACACTGGGAATTAAGAAAGACAAAGACAACCAACAATTGCGTTCTGCTTGGAGAAAAATCCTTGACGAGTACGGAATACCAAAACATTCTCCATCTAAAGACACACACTTCAGATTTATTATCCCTAAAAGCGAAAGAGCAGAGAGCCCTTATTATCAAGGTCTGCGTGCGAGAGCCGGGAAGAAAAACAATTCTCGGTGATTTCCTTGCGCGTTTCTGTACCAAAAGACATGAGGGGCTCTTCCCTACTAAAGGCTCACCAGTGGGCTAAGTCTAATTTAGCACGCAGTAACCCCGATGCAGGGGCTCAAGACTACACTATACAATCAGTAGGTGGTACGCCACTTACTTTGAGCGATTTAACAAACGATAGTTATGATGAAGTTCTTTTGATAGGTTCAGTAAAAAGTAACCCATCTAGCAGACATTTACCTAAAACCACTAACTATCCTGCCACTTACCCTGACTATAACTATCCGTCTTATACTAGAAGACCCACTAGAGTAGGTAATAGAGTACCTGAATTATTAGCAGAAGATATAGAACCGGCTATGGTAGAAAGATTAGTAGCGCAAAGAGGATACTTCGGTGGACTAAATCTCATCGTCAAACTTCAAAACACCTCTTCTAGAGCAGAGGACTACACATCACCAAAGTTTGCTGCGTTGTTACAGAACATGGCTAACGCCGAGAGCAGAGTAAAAAGTAATCCGGGTAAAGTGCTTTACACTAGCCTCAACAACACAAACGGTGGAATCTTAACTGCGGGTGAGGCGACTAGAGCGTTCTTCCAAGAGTATCTCGGACCAAATATGCCACAAGGAGGAAAATTGGGACCATCTGCAACCAACACAATACAGAACTGGTCGAAGGAAATCAGAAAGTACGGGCTCGATGACACTAAGTCATTTGAGAACTTCATGAACGAAGTCTTAGAGCCGTTCTTGGTAATCAGGTTTGCCAACATTGGTCTGTTGCGAGCAATCCGCTTGCCTGAGAACTCCGAGCATTTACTCAAGAAGATAAACAAGAAAGGCAACAAGTATGCTATGTTCGAGGACACACCGATTTACAAGAAACTGATGACTTACCTCCCAGTTAAGGCTGAGGACTTCTACGAAGGAATCGACTACGCTATTGTAGCACACCCTTACTTTGCTTATCCGGAATTAGCCGAAGTAATGACTGATAAGAAACTCTTGGACAACCTTCTCAGCATTCTAGAAGCAGCGCCCCAGTCCTTCATGAAACAGGGAACGGCTAGAAGCGATTTGGAAGTTAGAAGCAATTTGAGGTCAAGCCTATCACGACTGTTGAAGATAGGCGACCAATATCTATACGATGCAATACAAGAAGCCCAACTGAATGTTCTAAAGGAATCCAACGACGCCAACCAACAAGCCCTAGAGATATCGTCATTGAAAGAAATGATTTCCACGGACCTTGCTGACCCTAGCAAGTTCATCAAGACCCTACCAGCCAAGAAGAACAAGATTATGCTTGTGAACGGACTTGCTGGATTTCCCACAACCCCACCACCTTACTGGCCTAGACCAATCGCTTACTCGGTGATGGATGTAATCGCTGAGAACTTACAGAAGATTCTCCTAAGAGCAGACCAAGGAGGGGCTCAAGAAGCATTAGCGACCTCACTGGCCAACTCACTGGGAGTTAGGATATTGCCGAAGTTAGAAAACGAAACCGACCCTGTCGTTATTTCGGTTGGCAACACAACATTTACAACCAATCGTGCAACTGTATTTCACGCTTATCACCACCTAGAAGACCCGCTTGTTAAAGAAATGGTGGCTAACGGTGATTCGACTTTTGGCCCAAATGTGCCAGTTGGGAGGCGAGGGTACGGTCAAAGAATAGCATTAGCAAGTACAACTTGGTTGGTTGACCCAAGCACCAAACGTGCAAAGAGACACTATGCCAAATTGATTGACACAGTAGAAGGATGGAGAGTTGTGAGTAAGTTCAAAGAATTATTTTCAGGGAACACCACCGAACTCACCACCGCATTGGACACTATGGTCCCTCTAATGTCTCTCTTTGCAGGAGTCGAGGATTACTCGCAGAATAAATACAAATACACTGTCAATGAAGGCGAGAGAGTGTTCATCTTAGAGTTGTTGAGACGTTCGTTACAAGACCTGAATGTGAAAAGTGGAAGCACCAACACGGTTTTCGCTGGTGTTGCTAGTGGGATGACTCCGTCAGAGTTGAAGAAAACCATAAAAGACATTTGCGAAAACACTGAGGCAACTGAGAGCGAAGTCTTGACTTTCTTGACCTTCAAAGTAAATTACGACCAGTTGAGGGCAGAAATACAAACCACAACTATGGGACAAGCAGATGTAACTAGAATTGAAAATGACGTGAATTTGGTAACTGGTCAGGCTTCTTTGGTTTACAAGAATTACATACTAACCAACCCACTTTCGCTGGGTCCGACTATTGGTACAATAAGTGCAGCCGATAGGACAAAGTTGGATGACCTAGTCGATAAACTCCGAGACGAACTCATAAAGGGAGATACTGGTCTAAAATATATATCAAACGAAGTCAAAGAGAGAATCATCGAGCCCGGAGTTAACATGACTCTGAATAAGATACAGGTCACCATAGACGAGAATAGCAAATCCAATTTCGGCACAATTACCGACATAATGGTCGACATCAATGAAGTCACGGAAGAGGCTCTAGGACTCTTAGCATCTCACAAGAGCGTTAGTTTTGGACAGTACCGACCAAAGAGAGATTTCGACGACCCAACCAATCAAATGCAGAGAGAGGCTTTGGCCGATGAGATAGACAAAATTACTGAGTTCATCAGGGCTAGAAATCCCGAGTATCAATTACTTAGATTGAAGATAGACGGGGTAATTAACAGGCTTAACGATTTCAACACCACACTAACCAACGAGATAAATATATTCCAAGCCCAAGGGCAAAGATATTTCAGCATAAAAAATGCAAGTTACGCAAACACAATTGCCATACAGAGAGCGGTGATGAGGTTAAGAGACCTGATTAACGAGGTTCGCCAAGTTATTCATCATCCGCCAACGTCAACAAGAACACTTGGAGCAGCGATACCACAAGGCCGATTTAATCAAAGACTGAACCAATATTTCGAAGATGTAGGGCCTGAAAGATATTATCCAAAAGGATACTACAAGTCAATCGACCGATGTGTTCAAGTAGTTCAAAAATTGAGTCCTGTGCAAAAAGACATAACCGACAATTTCCAAAACTTTAGAATAGAACAACCTGTTGTTTCGCCTCAAGATATAGGAGAAGCGTTGGTGAGCCTTGCTAACGCAATAGATTTGAAGATGCCTAAATTGAAGGATACAACGAAGGTCCAAGAATACGCTGACGAGGTTAGAGATAAGATAAGACCTTATTTCTAGACCCAATAGCCAAATAAGGAAGCCTACCCTGCGGTAAGTGTGTCCGACTCAATCTACTGTTCTCAATGCGGCATTAAAAATAACCCTCACTGTGCAAGATGTGAGACTTGTGGCCACTCAATGCAATCAGAAGTAAAGGCAAACCCAGTGTATTCAATGAATACAGACGTCAAGGAAAAGGCAGTTATCTTCGATATCGATAACACTCTACTAAATCCCGAACAAAGGTTCCGCGACGCAATCAGGGCGGGGTTGATTGACAAGAAAGGGAAAGCGATTGTTAAAGGCTTGATGAGCAAAGGGAAAGCATATCAAAAGCGAAATGACTTCCTATATTCTGATAAATCCATGAAGAAAGACACTGTAATTTATGGGGCTAAAGAATTAGTAAAAGAATTATCTAATAAGGGATATGTAATAATATATCTAACTAATAGACCTGCCACTGTTAATCAGAAAACAATCAAGCAACTAGAATCTAAAGGATTCCCACTATCAATGTCACCAACCGGAGACATTCTCGTTAAGTCTCGTGGTGGAGGAAACTACACCGCTGCGAAATACAAGAAGAACGTGATGATAGATTTACTTGGTAGATACGATATTGAAATGATTTTCGATGACGAAGAAACAGTTCTAGAGGCTGCTAGAGAGGTAGGAATACCGGGAATATATCCCTCAGTTGCGTCTTATTCTAATCCAGTCAAAAAGAATCCAGAGAACAACCCACCCAACAACTCCACAGACCCCAATTTAGATTTGGACTACGACGCCGAACCCGACCCAGTAACAGGCGAGCAGCCGACAGTCATGGACACCGCCGGACAAAGGATATTCGCTAAGAAAGGTGAGAAAGAAGAAGAAGAATCAACACAAACTACATTATTCGAGTTCAATCCGGGTTCCCTACCGAATCCCTCACCAAAACCAAAAAGACAGAAGTCAAAGAAAACAGGAAAAGTAAGGAAGGAACGAGCCAAAAAATACCGTGACCGTTTAATGGAATCGGATAAGATGCGTGCTGAATTTCCTGATAGAAGCCAACGGTACGCTGTAACCCTCGACCTAATCGAGAAGCACTACGGCAAGGCTGCTAGAAACAGAATAGCGCCACCAATCAAAGCGAACCCTGCCGACGAGAAGAAACTCAAGAAGGCAAAGAAACTCTACGAGCACATGAACGGTCAACCCGTAGATAAAATAGAGAAGATAAAAGTAGACGTGGGAGATGTTTGGTACAAAGTCGGAGAAGGCGGTTGCTGGTCTATTGGGTACGTTAGCGGTAAAGACGGGAACGCTAAGAACCAAAGGTTCAATCATATTTTCAATGAAGAAACCAATGACGGAAACTTACCAGCCCTCTACGCCACCATGCCTGATAAAGGCAAGCCGATGTTAATCATCATGGGTGGCACATGGAAAATCAAAACAGATGACTCCGGCGTTGCTTGGATTTATGATTGATACGAAGGCGTTTTAGGCGTCACCCCCCTCAGATGAGTGAGTATAATGCACGGTTCGAGAAGTGTTTTGGGACTTAGTTCACAAACTTGGACGTATGTCGAGGTAGCATCGGGGCTTCTCCTACTCGCTACAACGGCTAGAACGGCGGCCAACACTATTGGCGGTCAAGGAATATTTGGCTACGGTAAGAATCAAGCACTAGCAAACTACGGTAAGAAAAATAGCGCTAACTGGGCTTCCTTACAAGCACTGTCACTAGCAATAGTAGCGGTTACAATGTTGGAGAACAACTATAAATCCATAAACCAACTCAAAGAAAGTTTCAAGTTTTCCGAAATAAAGGACCATGTATTCTGAGGTGATTAAATGAGCGAGTTCTATCAATTTTGGAGAGAAGACAATCCAATCTACAAGGACGTTCACAAGGCGACCGGTGTCGGTAAGAACACGTTGAGATTCATAGCGATAGGTGCAGTTGTGTTAATCGCTTCTGACCAAATCGGTAAATGGAGAACCAAGAACGTTTACCCGGAGTATATTCCGTGAAGTGAGGAGATGAAGTGTCCAAAGTTCCCACCTTTTATCATAGTTCTTTCTTTACTGACGACTCAGTGAATGCCCCTGATGTAACAGCAGTTGTTGATAAATACAAGAAAAGTCTGCTAGAACATACAGAAGCACACCTGAAATTAATCTTCAAGTCTATGGACCCGACCACTCTAAGGTTCAGCAGCCTTGTCAGAAATACGGTCGAGGGTGAGTATAAACTAGTCCTCAATGGAACTAGAGCAGAGTTTCAATTCAATAGAAACCAAATTGCCGGACTTTACAACACACAAGTTCCACTAAGCATACAAAACGGAATTCCCCTAAGTTTCCACACCACTGTACCGAATTGGTTCTCAAGAGAAATAAACACTACCGGAAACGGTGCAAAATTCATGCTGCCAAGTCTAGGAACGGAAGTGATTAAATTACACACCTTCGGAAATCAAACCGATTTAATCAAGAAATGTTTTGTTAATGAAGTCAAGGCTTTCTGTCGAGAATTTCACACCAACAACAATGTCGACCTTAGCGATATGCCCGAAGTATTCTACGAGCAACAGCGCAGCCCCGCTGAAACTCCATCGAGTATATTCCTCGATATAATGAGATTATTGGGTTCCGGAATTGCAGCCCCCACCCCCTTCCCCGATGTTTCTCCAGTCCCTCTAATAGTGTTGAGACATATTCTCCGAAACCCTGACATAAACACAAACCTACTAAACACGAACTCAATCGTAAACTCAGTAAGAGATGAGTACAATAGAAATTACTACTCTTCTGATAAAGATTCCACAATGGAGATAGTATCTGCAATATTTGGTAAACTATTCAACAAGTCTAATACCCAAATAGATGCGTATAGGAATAGCGCAGTTACTCTAGTGGGTAACCGTAGCACTCACATTCGAGACTACTTTGCTAACACACATGGTATAGACCCTGATGAATATAATTATGAGTATAGACTATCTAATACTATAACCTATTCTAATAATAGAACTAGTCTTTCAATAATACTATGGGATATTAGTAATAATAGTCAACTAGGAAGCGCATATCCTGACAGCGCCGAGTTAGATGCTAATAACCATAGCCCTGTTACTGAAAACCAATTCAAGATTAAACCGAGTTACGAAACCGGAACAGGTGCCTCAGGAGATGCTAGAAAGGGAAAGGGCGTACCACTATCAGCAGCCGCAATAGTGAATCAAAGAGTAATCTTAGACGCTTTTTTCTACATGCAACTCTATACTCACATGCACAAAAAGTACGACACGAACTTTACTAATGACGACAAGTGGAACGAGACAAACGTGAAATTGAGATATATATCCGATTTATCGAACACGACTCACAGAAGAAGCACAATACTGGACCGCCATCTCAACTTGAGACATCCCAAGGATACTGCACCTATCCCTACTCGTCCGGAGTTCAAGAAATTCTACACGAAAAAAGAAAAACGTGGACAATCACTAGTGTCGGTTCTAGCAGGTTTGAGAGGATATTATACAGGGTCAATCATTTCAATCATTAGAAGCAAGAGCGTTGACAAAGAAGTAATGGACAGAGTATATGCTTCCAGCCTTCTAAAGCAAGAAGTAACTTGGCTGATAGGAGCAGTGTCAGATTCCGGAAAAGCCCTTGTAGAGAAACGAGTAGAGAATGACCCACTAACTAGAGTGCAATATCAAAGTATAGCACCATCAACACCCACGCCAGCAACTCGGGCAGTCCCTCCGCCGACCCCAAATATTGAAGCCGACACTCGTAGAATCGCAAATACTCTTGAAGCAATCATAGACAGACCACCGGTCGTGACGGAATTTGGTTATTCACCAAAAAGAACAGTGTTTTACGAAGTCGAAAGCCCACTATTCAAAGACATAGTCTCTACTTATTCTGAGGTCTTTAATGAGTTCACAATTATGAATGCTTATAATAAAGAAGACGCAAACAAAATCAATGAAGCGGAATTGGCTAGAAGCATTTGGACAAGCATTGAGAAGAGAAACACCAACATCTTTGACCGAGAGGATATAATACCATTCAGGCTTTTTGACATCCTTTTCACAAAAATAGAGGAAAAGGCAAGACAATCTAGCATAGTGGCTAACATATACCCCGATACTTGGGCTGCCACAAACAATGTAACACTACTCAAAACAGACCCGCTAATAACAGGACAACCAGTCGAGCGGGAGTTTTATCAAGCAAGGTTAAACGAGTTCATAGCACATTTGAGTCGTGTGTTCAAAACCAATCACAGAATACCAGCGATAATAGTGTCTGTCATCGAACAAGCGAAAATTTCTAGCACAAAAGACGTTACTGCTCTAAAGCGAGAGTTTGAAGAGAGATTAGATAGAGACGCTAAATTGAAGAAGTTATCCTCCACCACAGTTAAGTTCCACGCATACGAACTAATGATTTCAATCCTTAGAGCATACATTGTGATTGACGTAGATAAAAGGAACGAGTTTGTTGCTCAAAGAATTGACAGCACACAGCGTCAAAAGATAAGAACAAACCTTCAGAACAACGAGACTGCCTACGCCACGCCACCTAATTACCCGTCACCCTGATGAAACCCCTTTTCAACTCACCACCCTTGCATCAGACGTGTCTGACTACGCGGCAGTATACCGTCACTTCGCTGACTTTGCCGAAGCAACCGTTATCGGAAGAGGAAAAGAGAAAATTACAGAAGACGATATCGACCTGTTTCTTGAGAAGTTTCTTTCTACCGGTTTTCACTTTTGGTACGAAGGCATAAAGATTCCACACGCTAATAACGTAGACCCTGAAACTCAAGTCAAAGCCTTCGATATGACGGATAAGACTTTGGCAGAAGCCACAAAAGAATTGAAGCCACTTCTGATGCTAAAGGTTCAAGAAACTTACGGGCAGGTTTCTGATGAACCAAATGAAGGAGGATGGGACCCCACCCCAACTTCGCAAGACGATTTCGCTAGAATGTTCTACATTGAGGGAGGCGGAACTTCTGACGGCTGGGAAGAATTGTCTGAGAAAGAAAAGGTCGACCACCCTGCCTACACTAAAGCACAGTTAAAAACCAAAAGAATCAAGGCATACATCACAAAATATTTTGATAAAGTGATGCCTTTCATGCTTAGAAAAACCATGCACCATCCCATAAGCATGGGGACATATTTCACTAGAAGTGGCGGAAGTGAACTCATCCGTAACGACGAGTTTCGCAAGCCTGTGACATTGGATTCAGAAGAAGACATGCAAGAGTTCCTTTCAATGGAGACATACAGTGGAAACTTTCCCGGAGGTAAAAACTCAGGAAATCGTTTCTTATTTTGGAACCCAACCACCGACGGTAAAGACGTCAAGATGATGGTAATCGACATAGACAACCCTGCAAAGATACCGGCCAACGAAGTCAGAAAGTCTGTCAAGGCAATCGCCTCCAAAATGATGAGAGAAGGTCACCCGACGATAATAATGTTCACCGGAGGAGAGTATCAAGTGTGGATTGGCTCCAATGGGAAAAATCCACTAGGTAATCAGAACCAAGCAGCAGACTACGTTACCAGTATGATGTATGGTATGGGGGCCACAAGTGAAGAAGAGGCCATCGCCAACGATGACATTTGGATAGACCGAAGCACTCTAAATAAAAATCAACCAGCAAGGATGTTTTTCAGCCTACACTATCCGACAAAAGAATCGAAGAAACAATTCTCCGGTCTCGCTGCGGTCCCGGTCACGATTGACGACTTAATGTCATTTGAACCGTATGAATACGCTCACCCTGACGTAGTTAGGAGAAACTTTGACGCTTATGCCTCAGTGGTAGCGGCATGGTTCGATGCGGTTAGAATAGGTCAAGACTACGATACTACCAATGATTTACAAGCCGACCCTGATTGTATTCGACTAGAAGAGAGATTCAACGACTATGCGCAGTTAGAACTTATTCATACAAAGGCAAACACAATAGGAATTAGACCCGACGAGATAGCCGTAAAAACCACAGACGAGTCTCAAATATTCGCCTATTCTAAACAAAGGGGCGTAGATGCAATCCTTAGATTTGACTCCAAAGGGAACATGAAATTTGGTGAACTTCTCTCGAAACAAAGAGTAGTAACCGACAAGAGAGGAGATACCAAACTGAGTTCTGAACAAGTAAAAGCAGTACTCGTAACCAGTAACGGGATTGTTATTCATTCAGATTATTCAACAAGAGAACTAGAAAGGTTTTGCATAGCCTCAGGAATCAATGAATTAACTCTTGTCGGCCAGTTAGTTATGACTGATGATTTCGGGACAGAACAAGACATCCAAGAAGTGCAATCCATGTTAGCCAAAAAAGGAGGTATCGACGCTGACGAAATGAAGAAAACTCGTTTTATCTGCTCTTACATAGGCTCTTATAATTACGACGAAGTTCCATTGGCAGTTATGGAAGAAGAACTTTCTAAGATATCCACGAACAGGATTTTCCCTGCCCCATCTTATAATTTCACTAAGCCGGTAGGAAAGAAATTAATTAGTTCCTACAAATCAAACAGAGACCAACGGCTGGGTAAAGACATGGTTATCATGGGAGATGAGACTTATTTTGTCTCATCCTTGAACAAGATGTCGGTGGCGATTGTGGGGGTTGACAGACAGTCACAGCCTTACAAGTCCGAATCCAAAGAACTAGGCCCAGTGTTCATCGCTTTGGTCAAGAACCATTCTAAAAAAGGACCAATTTACTATATAATAGGAAAGGCGGAGATTGCTCTCAAAAAAGAAGACAGGGTTAAATTAAAAGAACTAGTTTATGGTGACAACAACAGGAACAGAGTACCGATTAATCTAGACAGAGACGATATTGTTGACCTAATAGACATAGTAGAGCCAACAGTAGTCGTAGATATAGTATACGATGATGTAAGTAGGACAATGACCAACGCACTCCCTTTCCTCTATCTTCCCTCGAACAGAGGACAGTCGTATCGTGCTTTACAATCTAAGAGGGGGTCATTCGTCACCAAAATTATTGGTTCCAAAGTGGTGGCAATTAGAAGCGACTTAAACCCAAAGCGTCCATCTGACATTTCTCACAAACAGGAGCCGCTGCTAATCATTAGTGGAAGTGCTCCCAAGCAAGGGTTTTCAATATTAAACACTCTTCCCAATCCTAGTGAAAAAGTGGATTTTTACGAATACTACACTGCACGGATGCCGGAAACCATCGACAACCACACTCCTTGGAAAATGTCTCCAAAATCTTATTCCAAACTAAACAAACTTTCCAAAACGGGTATAGTAGGGTTCGTGAAAAATAAATCCATAATCTTTGACGACGACCCCGGATGGTCTATCGTCGGAGACTACGAGGAACTAATGGATTCAGCCTTCACTTTCAAAAAAATAACAAACCCATTCTTCTTGAGAGGTATCGACATAATTAACGCCACAAAAATGGTTGTCGAATATGGAATACAATATCATTTAATAATCTCGGAAGGAGTTTATTATTGGATATATTGTGAAATAGAAAGTGAATCACTAAAAGAACGCAGAGACGAATTATTTGCTACTGGCATAGATAAAGGTGTTAAGAAGGTACTTTCTGATTTGTTAGATGTGGTAAGTTCACTATATTCTCCGAAAGAAAAAGTAACCGATGCAGTGGTTCCGGGATTCGAGTTAGGCATCATAAAGGTTCAACAATTAAAACCAAACCCGGCTTTTTCCGGAGTAGATTCACTCATGGGCAGTTTCTACTCATCACCAATAGACGCGATACCACTGGACGACCCAATTATGATTAGCGGCAAATACTCCAACGATTATATTTACCAAACAGGGGGAAAGCCAGTGCGACCCCATTTATTCGATTCCAAGAAATCTATGCCTAAAGGAACTCCTGCCGAGTTCGAAAAAGCGTATAACAGATGGAATAAAGACGAAGAAGGAGGGTTCGGAATTTACATAGACCAAACCAGTGAAAACACCACTGGAGACTCTCCACACTTCAAATACACTAGCCTACCATTATTCATGCACACCGCTATTGATGACCATAAAAACGCCTATGGGGTAGATGGCGTGCCGATAATATCGTCAGGCAATACGATAGAGAAAACCAAGTCATATAGAGAAGCCTTCAACGCCACCAAGTTAGCAAACAAGGAACAGGCAAAAGAAGACATGAAACTAGTGGGCGCCCAATTTACATCTTTCCCCGGTCAAGGCAAAGATTGGAACATCGTTGACCCGGACTTTAGAGGCTATGACCAAACATACAAGCAACAATACAGGCAAGAGGAAAATGATTTGAAAAAGGCTCTCAAGTCAACTAATTTCAGGGGCTTCGACCAAGCAATCGAATCTGTCTTATCAAACCCACCAGTAAAGAGAAGTGCGTGGAATGCCTTAGTTACTGACTACATAAACCAGTTTATGCAGTGGGAATTAGACCCTGAGCCAAAGGAAATGTGGTCAACTTATTCACTAGGTTTGTTCCCTACATGGGCGGTCCCAATGTTAGAAAAAGAAAGACTATTCAACTTGGCTCAAATGCAGTATGAGTTATCAGATGACGACATCAAAGTAATTAACTCCAATTTGGCAGGAGATACCACAGACGCGGTATTCGACCCCATACTTTCCGACCTTTACGAAGAAGAAGATGAGGACGAAGAAGAATTCGAAGAAGACGAGGATGACGAAGATGAACTCTGAGATATCTATCGAGAACAGGAAAGCCATGAGCATTCCACAAAAAGGCGCAGTTTTCAACTCAGCAATCTTATTGGAGAGCCAGTGTAACAAAGAGTCTAACGACATTGTATCTTATCAGTTTCTCTTTAAGAGGACGGCCAAAAGACCCGACCTACTAACAGTCCTGAACAACTTTTCTAAAGGCACTCGCATTAATTTAGAAGACGGAGACTACCTCATTAAGAGCCACGACTACACCATCAAATCATTAAAGAAAGGAATTAAAGTTACAGGAAGTTTCTCAACCGTTCCAGTATCACTTTCCAACCCTCACGTCAAACAAATGACAGCATTGGAAGACTTCGACCACGAATATTCGAAAATGGAAATGACACAACCGGAAACTTATTTCCGAGTCTATCCATATCAAAATTTCAACGGCCCTGCATTCAGAGCCAAACTATTTTCCTATGTCTCTACTATGGGTGAAAACTATGGCTACTGTGATGACAAGAGTCTCTATTACAGAAGAGCATCATTGGTGATGCCAAAGATAAAAATCACAAAGGCAATTCCTCAAGCAAAAATGATGTTTCACACTCATCCGAAAAGGGACGAGCCATCAATCAGTTCTCCTGACGACTACTTACTTTACTTTGACTTAAGTCACAAACCACGAAACATTAGACACTTCTACACAGTTATGGCAGATAGGATGGACTATTTCCACATAACTCCTAAACATGACAAGAAAAACGACTACGTCAAAATAGACGAAGACAAGTTCATCGAGAAACTCGACAAGAAGATGGATGAGATTGCCAAGAAACTTGATGAGAAACTACCATCCAAGACCGCAGCAGATGACCTCTACTATTGTGAAAAGATAACCAAAGAAGTAGTTAAGTGGTTGAATAAAGAATACAGCAAGTATTTCAAAATCAAATATAAGTGTCATTATCGCGTGAAAAGGAACCCCGATAAAGACATGGGAGAAGATTTACATTTGGGAGATGCCTTCCTTGCCAAAGCACTTAATGACATAAAATCAGGTAGTTACACTTGGCCTGAGTTTGACGAAAACTCTCTACCACATGAAAAGTATGCCTTTTGGTATTCACTCTACTACGCTATGAACATGGACAGAAATGGTGCAGGGTACTCTAGAGTACTCAGGCTACACCCCGGAGATATTAGGAGACTCCATTACTTTGGAAACAAAAGATTCGAAGGTACGCAATTCGACTACTACGACATAATCAACATTCTTCTATTGAATTACGACATTTCGATGGCAGATGCAAAAGTGCGTGATGGAACAGGAACCACATCTAGGATTGAAGAAATTCTTGACTTTTTGGAAGTAGAGGAAGAAATACCTCGTGATAATTTAATTCTTCTAACACAAGTGCTTGAACAGGGCATTCATTCCGATGAAGCAAGAACTGCCGCTGGAGACCATTATTTTATTCTACCACTTATCGAGGCGTGCGTTCTTGGCTTACAATCCATTGAAGATGTAAAAGCAGGGGCCAATTATGAATTGAAGAAACATGAACTAATGGTTCATTCTGAGAAAGCCGGGAACGCTACGGCACAGGCGTTGGGCGATTTGTACAACAAAACTTTCGTCGGAACTTCAAAGTCTCTACGACCTAATCCATCATTAAAAAGACAACGAGTACAGTACAATGGTAAGTTACCAAAACATAGTATGGCTAATGTGGAATTGATACAAGACATCTTGAAAGAGTTCGCACCTTCTAGACTAGACATGCCGCAGGACTATAAAACAGAAAGAGGGCAGTTAAGTCTCAGAGTCAAAGTCGAAGAAGAAATAGTCACGATAAAACTCACCCTTTCGTCTGGAAATATGCAAATATTCTCTAACAGTGACGAAGCCGCTATTGAGGCGGTTAGAAAAGTTATCGAAGTTATGAAACCCTATATTGATTTCACAGACGAAGATGATATCGACAACATCGGAGTAATCACTAACGAACCGGTAAGAAACCCGAAGAACGCTATCATCATATCAGTAGCAAGTCCTATTCAAAAAACCAAGAATGAAGTATTAACTTCACTAGAAAAAAGACTTAGAGACTCTACTATTGCTACTACCTATACTACTAGAACTCTAAGAGAGTATGAGAAGAGACCCCATATAGTAGAAGTATCAGATGATATGTATAATAGATTAGTATCTAATGGAGATATAATAATGGGTATTAGTTATGGAGATAGTGAGCGTAGAGGGTATAAGCGTTCAGACTTTGAGAAATCTAAATACGTTCTAGTAGACACTATGATTAGAGACCAAGACCTACTAAGTAGAGCAAACTCTAGTATAATCTCTTTCTACCTACACCCTACCAATTCTAAAGGAAACGTAGAGAACTACCTGAAGAATCACGTATCACCTCAGGAGGCGAAAAGGGTAACATCCCTACTAGACTACCTAAAGGACATGGCTAGTGAAGATACCTTCGACCACGTTATCGAGTATGACCTCAATAAGACATCACTTGTGATAGAAGACGTATTCAAGGAGGTGCCTAAGTCGAATCCAAAAGGACCCGACCCTTTAGAGCAAACCATCTTCGGGGATGGTTCTAGATATCTCACAGCACAAACGATTCCAATTACAGCATTACAAAACTTACGGACCGGCACATCGGCTGCAACCACAGCCGGTCCACCCCTTCTAAATCCGAAACAACCAAGCGTGATTACCATCAGTGGCCCAAGTGGTTCGGGTAAGACAACAATCATCAAGCGGATATCAAAGATGACCGGAGCGGAGTTCGTTCCGTCTGTCACTACTCGACCTCTACGTCCAAAAGAAAAAGAAGGAGTCGACAAGTTCGTAGTGACAAAGGAAAGATTCGAACAGATGATTGCCAACGAAGAGTTTGTCGAACACAGGAAACTCAAGAACGGTCACTACTACGGAAGAAGATATTCAGACCTCAAGGACTTGTCCATTGTTGACGTTACTCTCAAAGGAAAGAACGAGTTCGAGAAGAAGTTCCCCAACACCTTCTCGATTTTCCTGAAACCGAATGTTTCTGCTGATGTTCTTGCTTCTCACATGCGTAAGAGAGGGGGGATGAGTGAATCCGAAAGAAAGGGTCGAGCGGATATTATAGAAAGAATGCTCGAATCTGCCAGCAAAATGGATTTCGACCTAGTCGTCACCTCTAGAGTTGGCGAATACGAAAAGGTTGCAGAGGAAATAGTTCCACAACTACCACAATCTAATCCGAAGAAATACAAAGGCAAAGCAAGCGTTGTGATTTCCCGTTCAACAAAGAAGGACAAGAAACTCATGGCTGTCTTCAACTTCCCTGACGGCAGAAAGAAAACCACTCACTTCGGAGGCAAGGGATATTCCGACTACACAATTCACAAGGACAAAGAGAGAAAGAAAAGATACGACACCCGTCATGCTCGAAGAGAGGATTGGGAAGACTTCACCACAGCAGGTGCATTGTCGAAATGGATTCTATGGAACAAACCAAGTTTGATTGATTCCTTCAATCACTACAAGGCCATGTTCTCACTTGATGGTGCAATCACGGTTCAGACAAGCCAAGCAGGAAAGATACCTGCGAGTAGGAACCCAAACGAGGTACTTCCAAACTTCTTAGGATTCGGCAAGAAGAAAGAAAAGAAAGCGGGACAGCGCGACCCAGAACAAGACACGAAAGATTACAAAAACTTCTTGCAGAAGCATTGGCAGGGAGGGCCGTTCGAATTTATCCGTGGAGGCAAAGCGGTAAACTGGAAGGAACTAAACCCCGATGCGCACCCAAACGCACTATTCTCCACTGAACAAATAGGTGCAGGTGATTCTCTACTTATCTACGACCCAACCAACCCAAAATCAAACGACCTTAAAAATATGATAAAAGAACAAAAAGCAGCAGTAAAAAAAATACCAACTGGTTACAAACCAATACCAAAGGGCATTACAATATACATAGACCAAGATGACTCTTACCCAGCATATCCTCCCAACACAATGAAAGATATCAATGCCGCCAAGAAACTCTTCAAAAAAGAAAACTTGAAGATACTCAGAATGCCCGGAGAAACCTTGCCTGTTTTCACCGCTGCTATATCTCCCGGACCACTGGAACGACCATCCTCAAAGAAAACAAAAGGCGACATAAAAGCCGAAAAAATCTTCGGCAGTATATATCATGTTCTCGGTGGAGGCCCGTTGGCATGGCCTTTGGTTATGGTAGACGGTTTCAGAATTGGTAGGCTTGAGCATTTGAAGGCTTGGTCTAAAAGCGAAATGAGTAACAAGTACAAAAAAGCGAAGTCCAAAACAAACCCAAGCAAAACTCCCGAAGGCAGAAAGATTCCGAAGAGATACCTGAAAGGACTGAACAAGGAAGAGATGATTATCGCAGCCAAGGAAATCGATAAGGGCTACAAGTACGACATTGATGACCCAAAGGCATACGAGTACTGGAAGTCAGACATCAAGGCAACTGCAAGAGGCTACAAAACCGTACCAAGTAAGTACAAGAAGAAGTTCATTGAAATGTACGGCCCACTTCCCGAAGAAGGAAAGTTCCTAGACAAGATGGCGAAGGCCACCAAAATCAAGAAGTCGATTTTAGAGAAGGTCTACGATAAGGGACTAGCGGCTTGGAGGGGAGGACATCGACCCGGTGTCCAACAACACCAATGGGCTGCTGGTAGGGTCTACTCCTTCGTTACACTCGGTAACACCGTGATGAAAGGGAAGAAGAAGATGCCTGACCACTCCCTCGCAGTGGAAGCCGGTTTGATTAAGGAAAACCCAAGCAAGGGTTGGGATTTAACAATGGAAGAGGTTGACATACTGGCAGCCGCATATAGGGATTATAACACTGTAATCATAGGTAAAAAAGCACTAAAGTTCGAACGCTTCGGAACAGTAAAGATTCCCACTAGTTTCGATGAAGTCGAAACGCCTTCTGACATAGTCACGTCTGCAATAAGAAAAAAGAACTTCTTTAGCGAAGATTATTTCCCCATGTTCTTCAATAGCGACCTTAGTGCGCTCACTGCGATGAAGATGCAGGCAGGCGATAGTTCGATTAGAATCAAGAACGGCTATAACTCAAGCGGGTGGAGGACTTGGGCCGAACCAATAATCAATACCACTGCGTATCATCTGATTGAACGTCAAGATATATTTGATTTAATGTTGGACACAGATTTCGCAGACACGGATTACAAAGTGTCTCAAATCTGTAAAAACAAAGATGGGTTTTACTTATGGGATGGAAAGAGAAGGATTCCGTTCGATAGCGTTTCCTACGCTAAACTTCTTGGGGGCAAAGGACAGTTCAATGTCAATCACTCGTCAGGTAACGATAAAATCTTCTACTTAACCATCGGTTTGCTTTGGGTTAAAGATTCGTTAAAAGTAGTCGCCATTTCTTTTAACAAAGATAAGAAAAATCCACCCGATTTCGAATTTTCAAGAAACAAAGACAAGAGAAAGAAACGCTGGGACTTTGTAACCAAGAGCCCTGCAAGAGACTTGTATCGGAAAGCAAAGCAGTTAGCCGATAAGGAGAAAGTGTTCTTCGAAACACAGGAATTAGCATTGAGAGAGCCGGTCGTAAGGAATGTCCCTGCCAGTATAAGAGATGACTTCTTAGATTGGTATTACAACCACACAAAGGAAATCATGTTTTGGCTAGGCTCGAAAAAGAGCGGTGACCAAATAGCGACACTAGAGCGACGTGTTATCCTAAAGCCAGTCCCAAAGAGTATCGTAGAGTTTGTGAATAATTACGACACCAAGCATAGGAGTAAGAAGATGGCGCCAAAGTTGGGTACTATCACACGCTACATTCTCGGCAAGGGAAAGTTAGTACCTAGGCAAGTATTTGGTCTTGCGTATTTCGGGCCAAACTCACCACCAAAGTCATCATATCCAATTATGCTTGACGCCGGTGGAGGCAATGTCGAATCTGAATCCCAATTCAAAGGATATTACGGGATAGTCAAGTTACTAGAAGCATATTACATGGAAACCAACGGCATCGAAGGCTACGGTTTGGCGACATCCTTACAGCGAGCAGAATATTACAGGAGTTTTGGATGGCTCATGCCTCTAGACATGAAATATTCTCCGTATATTCATAAGGGACCTAGGAACTATTTGAAGTTAGAAGATGATGGCCTCGGATGGGACTCTGACCTGCACAAATTGTGGCGACCAGTATACTCGAAGGCCAAGAAAAACCCCGGATGGAGACACGGAGAACAGATGGAAGACGACCCATTCGCGGAATACTTTGAGGAGAACGTTGAAGGCGATGAGAATGTGTCGTAAGACTAATGGGGTTCAGTCGTAACTTTATCGAGCAGTTCAGTAGACGCCATTCTGTCGTACTAGGAATGACTAGAAGTGGTAAGACTTTCTTTACAGGCAGGGTACTGGAAGAACTCCAAGCCATGAGGACTCACACGATATTCGTAGACCCTAAGCACGATGACGGGTACGCACATCTCGGAGAAATCTGTCATTCAGCGATAGAAGTCTACGAGGCACTGCTTAGAAAGAAGAACGCCATTGTGTTCAGACCACCTGCAACAGCAGAAGAAAGAGTAGCAGAACTAGATAGAATGGTAGAACTTGTTTTTCAACTCTCTAGAACGGATGGTTTCAAGAGAATACGAAGAGTAATCGCCATTGACGAGATTCAACTATTCGTCAAGAAGGGTGGTTCCAAAGCGGTAGAAATGATTTGGACAGTAGGGGCAGGACTAGGAATCCTAGGCATGGCACTAACACAAAGAATACAATTACTCAACGAAACCATTTGGAGTCAATCAGATAACAAAGTAATTTTCAAAATAGAAGACCGGCACGACTACCTCAAGAGTAGGAACCTAGAACATTATGTAGAAAAGACAGATTTCTTCCTCGACCCAATGAACAAGTATTTCTTCTATTATACACAAGGTGGTGGACATTGGCATACCAGTGAACCAGTGCCAAAAAGAAGGCAATCAGTAGATTTGAATCTTAGCAGGTGGTAAATACACCTACCCCTTCCGCCCTATGTGGGTATCGTCGTAACTGTTCCTCATGCAAAGAAGCCTGACTCTGACCCGAGTGCAGTAGCCTTCACTAAACAATTAGAATCTATAATGGATATAAGAGATATACCTAACTATATACTATACGGTAACTCTCCTAGGAATATGCTAGACCTATCTACTAGTGAGGCTAGAGGTACAGGGTATAATTCTGACTTAGCATCTGCGTTGAGAGTCGCATCACTCCTACTAGAGGTACATGACTTCGATTCGGCAAGCGACCCCACTTTCGAAGAAGATTTCGTTTTTGTAGAGATTGCTAAATGTGATACAGAAATTATAGACCAAGCATTAGCGATAACTAACAACTTTGCTAACGTAGATACAGAACGACTAGAGGCTAGTAAACACTATCCGTCCGCTCTAGCGATACTTTCCTTCGAGATTCCTACACTGATAGTGTATGTTAATCGGGATAGTACGGATTTGTTTCCGGCTGTGTCTGAGGCTCTTGTGGAGTTGTCCGAGGCTTACGTTCAGCGTAAAACAGTTGAGGGCGGTTCTGAAGTGTCCATCGTAGGTAATCCACAGCAGCATTAACTGCATGAGACCTATTGTTGAATACCCTACGCTCTATCAAATCATCAATCATGTCGGATAACTCGTTTTCTAACGTGATAGTAACAGGCCTACTTTTGACCCGATTATGGGACGCTCGTCTATTCTGCGAAGACATATTCGCTTACCGCACAGGACACTTCCTTATTAGATTGTCATACACACTCCTTATATCACACACCACAGTGTCAACGCTTAGACTGCCATGCCTTTATCAGAAGTTGTTGTCATGAATCCGCGACGTCCTGCAAAGAGCCGAGCCGCGAAGCGTAAGGCTTCGGGGCGTGCAAAAAACACCACCCGGAGTACTGCGCAAAGGAAGAAAATGGCTAAGCAGTCTGATAGAAAACCGAGAGGGAAAACTATGGCAAGAAAAAAAGTTGCATCAAGAAGAAAGCCTGCTGCTCGTAGAAAAACAACTACGCGCCGGCGTGCGGCTCCTAAGAGGAGAAAAACCACACGTCGAAAGACCACAACACGCCGAAAGGCGGCTCCTAAGAGGAAGAAGACTACACGTCGAAAGAAAACTTCACGTCGTAAGGCTGCTCCTAAGAGGAAGAAGACTACACGTCGAAAGAAGACCACTCGCCGAAAGTCTGCTCCAAAGAGAAGGAAGACCACACGTCGAAAGAAGACTACTCGCCGAAAGTCTGCTCCTAAGAGAAAGACTACACGTCGAAAGAAAACTTCACGTCGTAAGGCTGCTCCTAAGAGAAGAAAGACTTCACGCAGAAAGACTGTAAAAAGGAAGACTGCACGAAGAAAGGCTGCTCCTAAGAGAAAGAAGACTTCACGTAGAAAGAAAATGTCACGAATGAAGGGCTTCGACGGATACAAAAAATTCGTTATGAAGCACTTGAAGGTTAGAGACCTTGGTGTAGTTACACTAGGTCTTGCTCTACCTACAATCGCTGCATACACTACTAAGATGATTAATTCTTACCTACCTGCATCTGTCACAAGCGTAAGGGACCAAGTTACTGGTGCTATACCTTACTACAACAGTACAGCAGGTAGAGCAGTTGTTGGTATTCTAAGTACTGCTGCTGTGGCATACGCACTACAATCATACAAGGTTATTACTCCTAGTGAAGCATTAACCGCTAACATGGTTGCAGTTACTATGACTGCTGTTGCTGCTGCTCAGGCTATGTACGCTGGACCGGGTTCCGGACTACTAAACCAACTGCCTTCAACAGGCCTTGCTGGTAGTTCATACGGATACATCGGTGCATACCACATGACTGGTGGACACGAAGGAATGGGAGCAGATTTGCTACCTTCCCCAATGGACAGCCAACTGTTTGGTGTAAAAACCAACGTATTCTGAATAGGAAACTAATCAGATAAAAACGAAACCACCTCTCGGGGTTCTTCGGAACCTCGGGAGTGTGGCTCCCACTAATTCTTAAACAACTAAACAAGTAGAACTCATTCTTCTTCTTGATTCATCGCCTTTCTGATTCTACGAGTATCGTCGATATATTCGAAGATAGCAGCAACTCCAGCCGCAGCCCAAAATAAATCTGAATCAATATACCACCAACCGATTACCTTCCCCACGGCACCGATTGCTATGAATAAGGCTGCGACAAGCAACCACTCATGTCTCAAAACGATATGGCTCATGTCTAGGACATTCACTTCTCCATCGTTATTCACATCCAACAAGCCAATTATCTTCTTCATGAAAACACCTTCAATCTACAAATGAAAGCCAACCCGAATCATCATCGGAGTCCGAGCCACCTTTTTCTTTATCTCTTTTCATTAGTTCAAGGTTGAGAAGCCTATGATGTTCGGCTCTAGTCATCAATCTACCATCTAGAAACTGATGAACAATCATCCTAACCAGTGCAGAAACGGACAAAGCATCTGCTTCTGCCCTCGCCTTTAACTTCGAAATCCTATGGACGTCGAGAACGAAGCGCACCTGTCGGGTATCTCCTGCCACAGTACATTGTCATACTATTGGCTTATATGGTTTACTGAAAGGGACAGTTAGGGCTAGACTATCCCTCTTACCTTAAGTAGTACACGCCATTGGGTCAGATTGCCTCAATGGCTTACAGTCAAGATAGACAAGTACTGATACGAGAAAAGACAAGGAAGTGAAATACATCGAACTGAGACCTTATTATGATAGACCGACTGGGCAAATTAAGAACTATTTGTCCCTTATTGAACAAAAAATCGCCAGCAACTTCCCCCACTGGGGTAGAGGTAGCCAAGGCGTCTGGCCAAAAGGAGACTACGGCAAGGGTATTCTACGTGCTGACCAATTCAGCATACTAGGAACCTTTGGACAGTGGTTAATCCCGTCATCCGGTAGCACTGGAAATGCTAACTCAGCGAGCGTTGATTCGTTCGGCTGGGCTTCAAAGACTTTGAACTTTAAGTCACTTGAAGAGTTTTTCTACCTAATTATGGGAATACAATACCCTGTAACCCCACTTTTGGTAACAGAGCACCAATGGCAAATTTCTGGAATTGAAACTCCAGTAATTGACCAGCAAATCTTTGAAGTATTGGAAGAACCATTCGTTTGGTACGAGTCTCCAATAGTCGTAGAACCTGAGAAAAATATCGTTTGTAACCACCGCGTAGTAGGCGGCGCTGCAACTTTCGGTAACAGCACAATTGCTGGTGCAGAAAAGTGGAGAGTCATCGGAAGCGTAGTTGGACAGCACCACGAATTAATACAACTGACACAGAACATTGGAGAGTTGTCCTGATTCCCCTCGGGGATGACGCACGGAGGCATTAAGCATGGGTTCACTAGGTGGATTAGATGTTGCCTACGGCAGTCAAATGCAACTCGTTCGTACAAACGTTCTTGTTGTTGAGACTGATGGTACAACAACCAAGGCTATGGCTGAGATGGTACACAGTATCGCATCGCAGAAATACCCAGCGGCATTACGCCCTGACTTCACTGCGTTCGTTACTAGTGGCGCTCTAACAGAGGGCTACGGTACCGAACTTACCGACCAAGTTGAAGGAAACGTCCTAAAGGACATTACAAAAGTCCCTATGGCTGGTTCTCACTACGCAAGTTCAACTGATGATTCCCGAGGAATGTCTTGGGAAGCAATTCTGAACGTTGGAATGGCACAAATCGGTGCTGACGATACAATGACAGCAGACGACCTCTTCACAGATGGTGGAGATACTAACGACACTGGCGAGATGTTCTACGCATCTGACCTTCAAGCACAACTAATGGCTGCTCAATTCGCGAGCGACCAAACAGGACTTGCAGGTAACCATGGAGTATCAACTCTGAATCTGACAGCATTACTGACAGATTCAGTATTACTCGGCGGAACTGCGGTTACAACGGCTATGGACTCTCTAACTGAGACCACGACTGCTGCTGAACTGAATGACGCTATCGCTAGCGCAGGTGCTATTGTTAGCATCCTTGCTATCGGCAAGACATTCTGAGATTGGAAAATACAGTTTAATACAAAAACCACCCTCGGGGTTCTTCGGAACCTCGGGGGTTGGACTACTAAATAATTCAAAAAAAATAATTCAAATCACTCTAGTGCTAACGTTATCAAAACAGCGCTAATATAAGACGATAATAGAGTCCCTAATTAGGTCTCACCTTCCGAACTCTTTATGTCTAGCAGCACTGTGCGCTAACTGTGCCAAGCGGCACACACCAACAGATAGACAGGTGAAAATTAATATGACAAACTTAAATCAAGGATATAGAAGTGGAAATGCTTTTGGACGCGTAGCAAATGTAGATTTATCTACAATGGGAACCGATGAATCTCTAAAACCCGGTTACCTTTTGCGAATCAGGGATACATACGCCCTAGTAACAGGAGTCGAGGCTATGGCCATCGACCTCTTCTTTACAGACACATTGAATGTAGGAAATGCCAGTGCATCTGCGTTAAACGGAACTCACGCTACTGCATTAACACAGTATGGTGTGAACTCTGTCCAAGCATACTTCGACTTAGGCACTGGTGCAGTTGCAGCAGCAGACAAGACTGGAAACATCCTTGCTCCTAACTACGATTCAGGATATCTTACTTTCAGCAAGTTAGAACCATACGCAGGTAATATTTACCACCTCGCACCGGGACTTCCTCTACAACCAAAGTTTATGGATGCAGCATCCGGTAACTGGCACTCTACAAACGGTACAACTTCTTACGATGCAGCAGGAGCCCCTGTTGGATTCATTGGAGACGGTAGCAGCCAAGACATGAAGCAAGTCGGAACAATTTCTGCTAAACTCTACCTAAAACAACCTGTCGGTTCAAACAAGCACACACTTGACGAAGCCGCAGACGGAGAATCTCCTCGTGGAACTGCAAGTGAGACAACTCTTGAAGGTCTTTCAGGATTCTTAGACGGAAGCATGTCACCTGCTGACAACCCTAACTGGAATTATGGAATGATTCTAGAACACGGGGAAGCGTCACAGCCAGCGTTTAGATTAGTCAACGATTCAGACGAGTACATCCTCGACGGAAGAATTAGATTATCAGGCTGGAAATATAAAATCTTAGAACTTTCTCAGGACCAACTAGCGACCCTAAAGGCTCGCGCTGGTGGTCGTCTCCGGTTCATGTACTACAATCCGGTTACCTACCAGTCGTCAGGCTTCCTGAGTGATTATCTCTCAATGTAAGTCGGACTGGTGAAGTGATAAGATGGTTTTTGGTTTCGAAGACGAAGACGAACTTGGACGTCCATCCATAGTTTCTGCTCACGGGCTGAAACAAGAAGTGGACAGAAAGGCGTCTAGAGTAGTTGTCGCCGAAAGAATGATTTCTGACAAGTTCACTAGCATGACACTCAACGCTGGAGAAGTTTTTGAAGCAATCAACTTCAAAGAAAAGGGTCAATTGCATTCGATTGAAGTCATAGTTGATAACCCATACGCACTTTTGAGACTGGAAATAGACGATTATATCAACAACCCGGATGGCGGCGGAGAAACTGCGGCTGAACTACTTCTCTCATCTAGAACCACAACAAGACCTGACGGGGCTTTCCAAGTAACAAGTCGATTAGCAGATGGTGCATATGTCTTAACATACCAACCTATGAGCCCGAAATCATACGAGAAAACTATTAAATTCTCAATCGGTAATATGTTGAGACCATCTGCCGACGTATATGGTAACACACTTAGATACCAATCTCGTGGTGGGTTACCAACCCCAATAGATTTGCAGTTCATAGGAGGAGGAACGTTCACTCACTCCGGTCTGAACGCAGTACCTTTAGCGATTATGGAAGCAGCGATTGCCAAACCAATCGGAGCGACCAACGGTGGCTACATTGTTAACGACACTTACAATGAGACTATCTACACTGAAAATGTAATGACCGGAACTGCCAATCCTTACTCGGGACTAGCCGGTAGGCCATTCTTTACAGAAGATGAAATTGTTGAAGACAGCCCTTTTATTGACTTTGTTGATTCAGGAACCGCTGGTTCATTTATTGCCGGACAAGACGGAAGCGCAGTTGCTCACCCAGCACTAACAGGCGGGGGCGATTTTCCCGGAACACCTTCCACAGCATCCACTCAAAACATTATCATATATGGAACCAACAATGATTCTGCCGCTGTACTAGGCGACGAAGTCGCAGGAGCATCATTGGATTCAATAGCAGTTGGCTCTAGACTCTTTGTCAGAAATAAGGGAACAGTATTTTTTCCCGGAAAAGTTGTGAAGTTACTCAGATACAACAGAACTGCTGACACAGGTACAGATGGATGGGCTGATTCAGGAGACGGTGCAACTTTCGATAACGCCACAGGCGCTATATGCCTACAAGTTTCTCCGGGTCTTAATGCAAGCGCATCTACCTTCCAAGCCTCAGGAACCACCACAAGTATAGGCACATTAACTACTCAATCAGACTCCAATCCTACAATAGGAATTAGAAGTATATCTATAAAGAGATATAGAGAGATAAGTCACGAGGGATAAATATGGCATATAAAACTAATATATTCAAACTAGTAGATAAATACCCTCTAGTAGCAGGTGCCGCATTTGTAATAGGATTTCCACTACTAGCCGATATGGTTCTAGATAGAACTAGAATTAAGGGAATCAGAGGAATCGGTAATGTATGGACAGACTCCCGTTCAGAGATTCAACAATCAGGGTCAACTGCCCCTCTAAATAACATGGGTACAAACAACGACAATGGAATAATGTCCGGTCCTTCAATGGGACCAGTCAGGTATGATGCCGAATATCATACTAGGGCTTGGATGGATGAGCCATTAAATGTTAAGAGAAATAACAGACCTAGAGTAGTTCCCGCTTCCGTAAGACATGGGTATGAGCCTATGGTATTCGCTGGACTTGCGGGCGTAGACCGCCTGTGAGGAAGTAAGATGAGCGTTTACAAAGACTCACTACAATACGCAATACTTGGGGCTTCTGCTGGAGCATTGTTATTACCCCTAGTAGATTATCTAGATAACTCGATTACTCCACTTTATTACTCCGCCGCTATTGGAGCCGCTTCCGGATTTGTTTTGGGAGGTGGCGCAGGTATTATGGTCAACTCCACTAGCAACGGTAAGATAGCGCCATTGACTGTTGCATTACCCACTTTGACTGCTGGAGGGACCGCTTTAGTATTGAAAGCGAATCCTAACACAAGTTCCATGAGTTACAAACGACTTATAGGCGTAACCACTATCGCAGGTATAGCCGGCTTACTTACAGGAGTCGTAATACAAAACCAAAGAAACAGGTGATTAAAATGATGAAGTCCGTAAAGAACACTTTCAAAGCCGCTAAAAATAGACCACTAATGACATTAGCAATTGTTGGTGGGGCATACTACCTTTACAGTAGAAGTGGTATGGAAGTCATACCATCTGCTAGCGCTGAGGCTGCACCGTCTGCACCTCCGCTTTCCACATATTCCTATGACAGTTATGCACCAGTGAGGAACCAACCGTTCAACGACCACATGCACATGTTTGGTAACACAGACTCGCTGGATGCTAACTTCTATGGATTCTAAGGTGATTAAAATGGCATACTACGGAAATGGAATTGGCGAAATAACGACAACCAAAGCATCTGTGGGGACTGTTGCGATAGCAGGACTAGCAGTTGGACTGGCTGCTGCCGGAGTAGTCAACGCATTCAATATGGAATACTTTGGCGGGATGAAAAGAAGCAAATCTTACAAAGACATAGCAAAGAGAAACGCTGCTCTTGGCGGCGCTATCGGTGCAGTAGTTACTGCCGGGATGTTTGTAGCATAAGGTGATTTTATGAGTTTACAGAAAGATATGAAGAAATTTTACAAAGACCAACCAGTAGCCGCCTTAGTTATAGGAGGAACATTCCTTTTCGGAGTTTTCCTACCAGCATTTGGATACGGCTATGTCGGCGGTAAAGTGGCTGACAGTGTTACTGGAATCAACGGCTATCAAACGTGGTAAAAATGTCATTGATGAAAGACGCACGAAAGATGGTCGAAGATAGGCCTTTCCTAGCACTAGCCGCTGCTGGAACAATCGGCTACTATGCTTATTTGAAAAAAATGCAGATGGTAGTAGAGTCAGCAGTTGAGAGCGCCACGGAAGACAATAGTGCTGACGTTCCTGTTATCTTTAGTGAATCCGCTGGGATTAATGGTATGGGAATGAACGCAGGAATCGGACATTTAAGTAACCTAGGAATGACCACATCAACATCAACAACAACTTCTTCTTCACACATGCCAAGTCTGAGAGACGATTCGGCAGGAGAACCATCAATACCTATACCAGCAGGTAGTGGATTATTCGGTGCTAAGAAAAAGTTCTCCCAAGTCGGTGGCTCTGCAAGAAGAAGACTGGGGTCAGTTGCTCGTGAACCTTCTCCGGTTTATGGAGCACATATTGATACACAACTTTCACTCACCAGTTCCCAAAAGAATGAGTTCATGACTGAGCAACATTCCGACATACTCGGGTTCTCCGGCCTTTCGGCTGGCCAATCAGGGTCTTGGTACGAATGATGCACCCATTAGAAAAAAAGATGCCCCGCCATCATGAGGGTCTTGCTTGGGAAGCCGAGAACCTTCACAACGATTTTACCGATATAACTAGAATGGCTCTAGACGGTAAATATGGAAAAGTCGGCGCTCCGCTTTCAAAGAGAAGAAATGGTTTAGGACCGACCGATGGTAAAACTCCGGGATTGTTCGGTATCACAGGAACAAGTTCTTCCGACGTAGGAAAACTTACAGGATTATTGGCATTCGGTGCCGTAATCTTTTTCTTGACTAGAAAATAGTAGTAGAAGGTGCGACTACCTAAGTAGCCGCATCCTCCATTTACTCGTTTAGATTTGCTTCGGCTAGTAAAGCCATGTTTAGAAGAGCGGCTAGTCCTTCTTCAAATTCATAGTTAGGAATGTCTTGGGACATTGTAACTTTCTTGCCTTGTACTGTTATCTCAACTGTCGTGTTTGTGGTTTGGTTTTCTCGCATAGTGTGGTCACCCCGTTTGGGTTAGTGTGTTCACCTCACCCAAGGGTTATATGCTTTACTCTTCTTTCTTGTCTCGAAACTTTGGTAGTTTCTTTTCTTCTTTCGTCGGAACCCATTCCACTTTCGAAGCCCCATCGGTTCTTTCAGTAGTAATTTCTCGATGAGCCCGGTAGCCTTTTCCTTTCAATTTAGCCTCTTTATCGTACTTATCATGAGCCCCTCTAAGGCCGACGGCTTGTTCATTAGTCCAAGTGATAGCGTGCTTCTGCTCATCACTTTGTTCCAAATGACGTCTAAATCCGAATACTTCGTCCCACGGGTCGCCGAGACACACCATGTTGTCCATAACGTGTTTCCAGCCACAACTTTCACACTTCACCGAAATCAAGTGGTTCCATATTTGAGTGTCACCTCTTTCAGAAGTTCTCTTTGATTCGATACCTCCGATATCGTGATACATCTTAGTTTCCGGATAGTCACAGACAGGGCATGGTAGCGGCTCTCCAGTTTTAGGATGAAGCATCACTTCTCCATCAAGATTCACTTTCTTCTCGGCAATATCTCTGCAAATAGGACAAGCCTTACGCTTATCCCACTCATTCGCCGTTATTCTTTCGTCCATACTTCAACCTCATATCTTGTTCTTCAATGGCTTCAAACATAGCATTCATCAAAGTGGTCATGGCTAAGAAAGCCACACCTCTAGCATCACCATCGTATTGTAAAGCAAGAGAACCATCAGAAGAACCTGCTGCGAATATGAAATCCTCAACACCCAATTCTTTCAATTCTGCTGCGAACGCACTAACCTTTGCCATTATTATTTCATCAGTCATTTAGAAGCCTCCTTCAACGCCTTCACTAGAGTCTTTACCCTGCTTTCTAAATCTCCTGTGAATTTGTAATATTTGTGAGTCTCAGCGATAGTGCGTATCCTAGCAATATACTTGATTGGGTTTTCCATCCACTTGTCATAGTTATTGTCTATCATATTAGCAAGTTTCTCTTCTTGGATAACATAACACCTATGACATAGGACAACAGGGTTTTGAGCCAATCGATATTTGGTGACTTCTTCGACTTCTTCCCATTGACTGTTGGCATAATCATCAGACCTATTGATTACTTCTTCTGCTTTGAACTCATCATAGATAGCCGGTTGTAAAACGTGACTTCTAGTAGGGCGTCCACAGATATTACATTCATCGTATGGAGTCGCTACATCCTCTCGGATGACTCGTATCATGAAGGGGCCTTCTTTAACATCCTATTAACCAATCCGATACCCAAATCCTCAATACATCAGGGGCGTTGCCATTAACGTGCCTGACCCAGTGGACGCTACAATCTTCGGTACAGTCAATTCGAAGAAGGTTCCGATAAGTGCGATTAAACACTCAGACCACACTTATTCATTACAAACCACCGAAAAGGGTAGAGAACATTTCTCCAATGACGTCACTGCCTTGGGACATAAAAGACTAGCCCCAATCAACTATTTAGGCGGTGGAGCCTCTAGAGGAATTGCTCACCGACTTTCCGATTTACTTGGGGGTGATGTCAAAGCACTGAAAGGAATAATCATGAAGACAGATGCAGCGAATGATGCCACTCTCTACATAGGCGGATTGTCTATGGGTTCTGAGGCACATGGTGACCTTGCTAGTTATCCCCAAGGCATTCCTCTAAATCCGGGAGAAGCATTCTTTATCGATATAACTAGACTATCTAGCCTATATGTAATATGTGGAACTAATCCTCTAGGAGCATCGGGATATTACCCTAGTAATGCACATAGTACTAGTGATAGTACTATAATAATAGATGATACTAGTGGTTCAGGTGGTACTTCCCCAAGCGATAGTGTCATTGCTAGCACATTCCCTGTCGGCTCTATCGTCTACAAAAGCGATGGGACTAAAATAGGGGTAGTGTCATCGGGTGGCTCTGATAGGATTACTTTCACCACAAATATAGAAGTATCTCTAGCAAATACCGACCAATTATACACTAGTCAAGTCTACCTATATTGGATGGATATGTGAAAAACCTCAATACGTCACCACCCTTGGTATGGTCGTGTCGGACAACGTGGATGCAAGGTTATCGGTTGACATAGGCGGGAAAACTCGCTTCATCGGTGCAGACTTTTCACCATTTGGTAACTCTTCTGTCTTAGTAACCCCTAGGGGCCGAGGTGAATTTTCAGGGGCCAAACATCGTAGAATTACTGTAACTAGATACCTTGGTGGGGATGGTAGGCTAAGTGCTTCAGTCAATGGACAGATTAACGTATTTCCATCAGGCAAGCAAAAGGCTCCGGTAACTGTCAGGACTGCAACGGATGGAAGTAGTGCCACGATTGAGGTCACTCTTAATTCAGGTACTTTGACAAACTACATTCGAGACCCAACCACTTTAACATCCGGAGCAGTAACAGGCGGTATCGACGAGATGTTTATTTTAAAAGTAGATGGCACCTTCACCAGCATAGGGTTTCCGAAGGTAATCACTAACCCAAGCGGCAGTAACTACGACATCGAGACTAACGCAACTGTTGTTGCTGGAATAGCAGTGGGAACTGACATCTACGTCAACGCATTTCAACCCGGATATAATTACAACATCACTGGAGGAGTTGCAGTGGGTTCCTCCACATCCTTCACAGGGGTCACTATAACTGGCGGCTCAGGCACAAGTGGAACCGCCGATGTACTCTTCAACAGTTCTAGCAAGATGGTTCTAAACACCCTTTATACTCGATTCAAGACAGGGGCTAATTTTGCAGTTGAGGACTTAATCAGTTTCACAATAAGTGGGGCAACTCCAGCAGAAGCGAACCTCCCTGCTAGAGTGCATCTACAAAGCACCAACCTAGAGGACCTCGGTAGGGCTCAGAGATTGATTGACTTGATACCCGGAACAACGGAAGAAAAAGTTCTAGCACAAAAGGGATTCATGTTCAAGGCCGACCACCGGAATACTCCAACCATTTTCATAGGTGGACCAACTATGGGAAGCAGAAGCGGTTCACAATTGAACCAATACCCTGAAGGCATACCCCTCGGTCCAGCAGACGCATTCTTCATGGACATCACCGACTTATCAAGAATCTATGTCGTAGCAGACGCTGACCCCGATGGCGTCTACTCGTACATTTACTGGATGGATATGTAATGGGATATATTTCAGTTGGAAGGCCGTTGGTTGATTCGGATAACGACGGTACCGTAGATGGTATCCTCAATCGGATTAATGCCGGTAGCGGGATGGACATCACCTACTCAGCCAGCACCGGAATACTAACGCTAGCAGTGGACGCTTCTGAGTTGGGTACGGGAACCGGAATAACGTTTTCCTCAGGAGCCCCCTCAAGTGGCGATGGCTCCAATGGAGACCTAGGTGTCGACTACACCAACGGGAACTTGTACAGGAAGACCGGTGGCGCTTGGGAGTTCATGGACCAGTTTCCGAGTCTAATTAGAACAAGGATGTTCACTTCTAGATACTTAACCTCTGGTGGATTCGCCTCCGGCAAGTTCACTGTCGACGGGGAACACTACTTCAACGCTACCTCTTTTCCGAACTGCACCAGTGCGGCAGAAGCAGAAACCTATCTTAACAACCTAGGATGGAATCGGAACAGTAGGGTTGTTTTTACTCAAAGAGACGACCCGAAGGACATCTCCGTCTTTAGAGCCACTTCTTCGACAATATACACCCAAGGAGACACCGGCTTCAGTGGAAGTGGAATCTCTACCAGCGTTGGTCTAGACTTGGAGAAAGAATCGGGGCAAGACCTAGCGAATGACACTGTGTATGTCGTAGAAGTCCTACCTAGGATGAACATAGAGCACAAGTCGAATGGCTCCGTTTCCATACAGGAGATGAACCTAGACAACGTCACCTACACCTTCACAGGAGACAGCAACACCGCCACCGAGTTCGTCATCGCCAACTTAGCGGTATCGACTTACAGGTCGGCGAAGTATCATGTTCAGATAACCAACACCACTGACTCAACCTACCAAGTTTCAGAGGTCATGTTGGTACATAACGGCAGCACTTCGACAATCAATGAGTATGGCGTAGTTTATAGCGACAGCATACTTGCGAATATCATCACTGACGTCAACAGCGGAAACGCAAGAGTTATCTTGACCAACGTAGGCGACAGTGACAACTACGAAGTGAATATCGCAGTTAAGGCTCTAACGACTTGAGGTGAAAAATGTGGCAAATGCTAAATTCCGCATTAAAAATGGACTAGAAATTGTTGAAACTTCGGGTTCCGCTGGTACCTTAACTCTCGTAGACGGTGAGATAGATTCCGACCAAGCACTTCTTCTAGATGCGGCGGCTGATATTACTCTAGACGCACATGGCGGAGACCTCATTTTCAAGAAGAACACCGTAGAGATTGGGCGGTTCAGCGAGAGTTCTTCAGACTTCATTGTCAAGTCTGCGGTAAGCGACCAAGACCTCATCTTCAACGGTAATGACGGTGGGTCGGCCATAACGGCGCTCACTCTCGATATGTCAGAAGCAGGAGCAGCGATATTCAACGCAGGGATAACTCTCGGCGGTAACATCACTGGACCGGATAATCTCGATATGGTAATCGCTCCGCAAGATGCGAACTATATTGACATCGATGGGGCTTTGAAAGTAACACCGGCGCAAGCAACGGGAGTAGATACGACATTTACAACCAGTGGCGGTTCGTCCGGCTCTAGAACTACTCTAGTGGCAGCAGGGACACCGTTTGCTGCCTTCCCGCAGTCAGGTTTTGTGAAGATAGAAGGGATGACAGCGAGTGAACAGCCCTACGCTTACACTCGTAATGCCAACAATCAAATAACGAGCACAGCAGGGACTTTCGACGACGCTAGCAGCGTTACGAGGATGATAACTCTCGTTCCTCCAGCCATTGACATCAACGGAGGGGATGCCCCAGCAGGTAATACTGACCAGTTTGCTCATGATGGTGGACAAATCACTCTAGACGGTGGAAAGTGGGGTCAAGCATCAGGCAACACAAGCCCCGACCACTTCGCAATAGGCTCTATGTATGGGTCAGTTATCTTACAAGGCGGCACCAGTGCAAAGAAACTGACAGTAGCAGACAACAACAGCAGCCTTCTGTACAAACCCGACGTTCACGGCGGCCCCAACAACATGATTCCCCTTCTCCACGTTGGCGGGGAAAATCAGTCAATGACTGCCCAAGAAGACTATTTTACAGCCAATGGTAAAAGCGTAGCAGGTGGTTCTTCGAGCACTCCAAACGAGACAGTTTACTATAATTTCAAGGTTACTGCCGACGCACTGGCTCTGATGAAGGTCAAATCTAAAGTAGCAAACGTAGCCGATACCGACGCCGACTCTAGAGTAGGTACTGCAATAGTCAGCGAATCAGCATCCGTTGGGTCAATGAATGGTATTTACTTTAACGTCGACGATACCGGTTTTGATAGATTCTTAGGTAGTGGCTCGGGTTCAATCGGTGCAGTAGATTACAACTTCGGAGTTGGTCACCTTTACAACGGTTCTGCTGGAACCACTCAAGTTTTCGCTATGGGTTACTCAAACAGAACCTTCAATGATGGTTCGAGCCTAAACGCTGGACCTTTCAATACTGGTTCCACGACATTCGGCGCTCAAGGTAACTCACTGGCAACTCAGAACACATTCTTCCAAGCCAACATTACCGGTCAAGTCGGTATAGGTCCAGCGCAAACACCTTCGAGTTTCGCTACAATCCACGTTGGAGCAACCGGAGTCACGAATGTCGGTGGTGTTATCCATTTCGACGACGGCACTGCCGACCCATCGACCAGAACCCGTAGCCTGTATAGCAAAGATGGCTCGCTCTATTGGGGAACCACCGACCTTTCTGCTTCCTCGGCGAGCGCACTGAACGACCTGTCAGATGTGACTTTCTCCTCTGTTGCCACCTTGAGTACGCTGACAATTGACAGTCTCAACGCATTCGTTTTCGCTAACGACGATGACGCATCGATAAGCGTCACCGCGACTACTGGCACAACAGCAGGAAAGCCATTGACGATATCCGCAGGTTCGTCTGCAACAGGCTCGAACAACGTCAACGGTGGGGACTTGATTCTCGCATCCGGTGGTGGAGACGGAACAGGAACTTCTAGCATACAATTCAAGACCAAGGTCAGCGGCACAGATGCAGCAGCCGAGAGAATGAGAATACACACTGACGGTAATGTTGGTATTGGTGAAGCAGCACCCGGAACACTCTTACAACTTTCAGGCGCAAATGCCTACCTCACTCTCCAAAACACGACTAACGAGAACGGTGAAGGCGGGGCAGAGACCAAGATTATATTCGAGGACCACGCTAACGCCTCTCTCGGTCAAATCGAAGCGAGTCACTCGGGTACATCCGACGATACGAAAGGTAAGATGATTCTCTCAACCCATAATGGTACTGCCTTAACAGCAGCGCTGACTATCGACGATGCACAGTTAGCCACTTTCGCAGGTGGTGTAGATGTAACAGGTGATGTAACCATAACTGGAAATGACCTCACCTTCGGCAACAATGCAACCATCGTTAACACGGACGCCAACACACTTACGATAACCGAAGCGACCACCATTTTCAGCGGAGACATAAGAGTCAATGGTAACGAGGTCAAAGATAGTGGCGGTAACTCTGCAATAACGTTCGACGGTTCGGGAGGAGTAACCATCCTAGGAGACCTCACAGTAAGCGGAGACACTGTCACTACAAACGTCGCTACTGTAACAGTAGAAGACCCATTGATGTTACTAGCGAATGGTAACTCAGGAGATTCAGTAGACGTCGGTTTCTACGCGAAGTACGTCGACTCAGGTACCAAATACAGTGGATTATTCAGGGATGCGAGTGACAATGACACCTACAAGTTGTTCGCAACGACTGGGGGCAGTCATGCAGAACCCACCACTACGGTCAACACGACCAGTGGCTTCACCCTTGCTGACTTAGATGTAGCAACTTTAGACTCTACCACACTGTCCATCAACACATCGGGGACCCAAGACGCAATCATAACCTCAGGGTCACAAGCAATCGCTGCGATAACGGATGGTAATAGCGGTACAATCGACTCTTTCGCTGTGTCTTCCTACCCCGCTACCAAATATCTGATTCTTGTAGAAGACGAAGACTCGAACGAGTTCATGAGCACCGAGATTCTAGCCTTAGGACACAGCACTGACTTTGCGGAGTTGACACAGTACGCTCTTCTTTACAGCGACACCGAACTCGGAACATTCTCAGTCGCTAACTCAAGCGGCACAGTCAGCCTGACATACGCTGCAAACTCCGCAGGCACAGACTCAAATGGACATAAAGTAAGGGTGGTGGCTACTAGAATAGCGACAATCGCGTGATTTTAGAGCCCCGCGAGTGGGATAGGTGAACCTCGTGGCAAATGAATTTAGGATAAAAAACGGTTTAATTGTAACAAATGGGGACATAACCCATTCAGATGGTAATTTTACCTACACTTCGGCTTCTGAGTTACTGGAAGTCTCTCATATTAAGAGTCAAGTCATCATTGAGGTTCAGAACGACACTGCCTCAACCATATCGAAGGGAGAAGCGGTGTATGTCAGTGGTGAGGGAACTCACCCCTCAGTCACACCAGCAAGGTCTGACTCCGCATCCACCATGCCGTCACTTGGAATAGTAGTAAGCAACATATCAGCATCAGGAAGCGGCTATGTCACAACCAATGGCGTTCTGACCATAAGCGACACAGTGATTGATGATACGCTTTCTGACCCCGGAGATGTCGGTAAGACGCTGTATGTTAGTCCAACGACTGCCGGGAACCTGACAATAACGAAGCCAACCACATCCTCCCATCTTATTCAGAACGTGGGGAGAATCGTTGACATCAATGGGTCGAATGTCAAGATAGCAGTATCGAACATAGGTAGGGTGAACGATGTACCGAACACCATCAGCATCAGTGGTAGCATAACAGGCTCATCAATAGTCAAATCAGGTGGAACATCATCTCAGTTCTTGAAGGCCGACGGTACTGTTGATTCCTCTGCTTATTCAACCACAACAGGAACAGTAACATCAGTTTCAGGTGGAACAGGGTTAAGCGGAACAGTTACCACTTCGGGTTCAATAAGTTTAGCCAATACTGATGTTACTGCTGGTAGTTACACTAATGCAGACATTACTGTTGACGCACAGGGAAGGTTAACCGCTGCTTCTAGTGGTAGTGGCGGAAGTGGAACAGTAACTTCGGTTGACGTCTCAGGCGGGACGACAGGACTGACTTTTTCGGGTGGGGCAATCACAAGTTCCGGCACCATCACAATGGCTGGGACATTAGATGTCGACAACGGGGGAACCGGCCAAACATCTTACACCAACGGCCAACTTCTCATAGGAAACACCACAGGTAACACACTAGCCAAGGCCACTCTTACCGCAGGTAACGGAATAGACGTTACAAACGGAGCGGGTTCAATCACCATCGCTGCTGAGACCGCCTCTGCGACGAACCCCGGAATCGTTGAACTAGCGACAACCGCCGAGACAACAACAGGAACAGACACAACAAGGGCAGTCACCCCTGATGGTTTGAAGGACGGTTACCAAGGTTCGACTAACGTAACAACACTAGGGACGATAACAACAGGGACATGGCAAGGAACTGCAATCGATTTAGCGAACTATGTGACCGGTGTTCTACCATCGGCCAATTTAGATGCAGACACAGCGCATCTCTCAGGAACTCAGACTTTCTCAGGGGCGAAGACATTCTCAGCGAGTACCCTAACAATCGCACAGGACCTCGTCCACAGTGGGGACACTAACAACAAGTTCACCTTTGGGACAGACACCCAAACATTCACCACCGGAGGATTCAGCAGGGCAGACCTCTCCGATAGCGGTTTCAGACTCGGTGGAAGTGGTGCGAGGGTCACCACAATCAACACTGGTTTCGTCGATAACGACACTTCTCTGATGACCTCCCAAGCAATCAAGGAGAAAATCGAATCCTACGGGTACACCACCGTGACCGGAGACATAACCGGAGTGGATTTGACCGGTGGGGCTTCTATCACCATCTCAGGCGAGACAGGGACTGAGAGCGGCGATTATTCCGCGACCATAGACGTCACAGACAATACAATCGGTGCGGCGGAGTTGAACGTCTCGGGTAATGGCAGTACAACCCAGTTCCTTCGCTCGGACGGAGACGGGACTTTCTCATGGGCTGTACCATCCGGCTCAGGCGCTTCACAACTAGGCGAACTCAGCGACGCAGTCACCGGACCTACCGGAGACCAAGCACAGAGAAACCTCGGTCTCGGTGAGAACGCATTGGACTCAATCACCCAGTTCGTCACAGGAATCGTCACAGACGGGGGCATTTACAACGTCGCAGTCGGGTACGACGCAGGGACAGCAGTCAGTACCGGCGATTACAACACTTTCGTGGGCTACCAAGCGGGTGCTGCAACCACAAACGGCCATTCTAACGTAGCGATTGGGATGCAGGCGCTAGATGCTCCCGACACTGAAGACTACAACATAGCCATCGGAAGAGCGGCACTTGGCGGCGCAATCGCAGGCGGCGAGCGGAACATAGCAATCGGCGGTCTTGACTGTCTCGACGCTCTTACCAGCGCAGACAACGTAGTCGCCATAGGATATGGTGCTGGTGGTGCATTGACGACTGGTGGCGACAACACTATCGTCGGCTACGATGCAGGAGACTTAATCACAACCGGAACTAACAACACCGTAGTCGGCTCCGGTGCCGATGTTAGTGCCAACAGCGCCACGAATCAAATCGTAATCGGTAAAGGTGCAATCGGTTTAGCCGATAACTCGGTTGTGTTAGGGAACACAGACATCACTGCGTGGCTACCTCCCGACGATAACGGGGTCGATTTGGGAAGCAGTTCTTATCAGTTCAAAAACGGATATTTCCACGGAACCTTAGAAGCAGATGCGATAACCTTGAATGGAACCGCTTTGGGTTCACTGTATTCTCCAATCGCTGGTTCGACTAGCATAACAACACTAGGAACGATATCGACTGGAACTTGGAGTGGTACGACGATTGCCGTTAACAAAGGTGGAACAGGCCAAACATCTTACACCAACGGCCAACTTCTCATAGGAAACACCACAGGTAACACACTAACCAAAGCAACTCTTACCGCAGGTGACGGAATAGACATTACAAACGGCACAGGGTCGATTACCATCGCTGCTGAGACCGCCTCTGCGACGAACCCCGGGGTCGTTGAACTAGCGACAACCGCCGAGACAACAACAGGAACAGACACAACAAGGGCAGTCACCCCTGATGGTTTGAAGGACGGTTACCAAGGTTCGACTAACGTAACAACACTAGGAACGATATCGACTGGAACTTGGAGTGGTACGACGATTGCCGTTAACAAAGGTGGAACAGGCCAAACATCTTACACCAACGGCCAACTTCTCATAGGAAACACCACAGGTAACACACTAACCAAAGCAACTCTTACCGCAGGTGACGGAATAGACATTACAAACGGCACAGGGTCGATTACCATCGCTGCTGAGACCGCCTCTGCGACGAACCCCGGGGTCGTTGAACTAGCGACAACCGCCGAGACAACAACAGGAACAGACACAACAAGGGCAGTCACCCCTGATGGTTTGAAGGACGGTTACCAAGGTTCGACTAACGTAACAACACTAGGAACGATATCGACTGGAACTTGGAGTGGTACGACGATTGCCGTTAACAAAGGTGGAACAGGCCAAACATCTTACACCAACGGCCAACTTCTCATAGGAAACACCACAGGTAACACACTAACCAAAGCAACCCTAACCGCTGGAACTGGTATATCCATAACAAACGGAGCGGGTTCAATCACCATCGCTGCCTCCGGTGGTGGTGGTGCTTCTGTAATCGGCGACTTGACTGACGTATTGATAGACGACACTAACTTTGTTGATGGCTTCTTGCTTCAAACAGATAGTAACGGTTTAGCCCCGACAACAGGGACACTAAGCACTGCTACTGGTAATATAGGACTCGGTAAAGACGTATTTGAAGCATTAACTAGCGGCGACTACAATGTAGGTATAGGTTACGATGCGTTGGAATCCGTTACTTCCGGCGGCTCAAACGTCGCGATAGGCTTCCGAACTTTATTCAACGTGCAAACAGGCGGTAGCAATGTAGCAGTGGGTCGGTCAGCATTACAAAGCGCAACAGGTCATAACTCAGTAGCGGTGGGTTTCAGTGCTTTATACAGTCAGACAAGCGGAGGAAACAACGTAGGCATAGGTTACGAAGCCGGATTTGGTTTTGATACCGAACAATATAACGTAGCCGTAGGTTATAGGGCATTGAGGCAACAAAGTGGAACACACGCCATAGCAATAGGGGCGTTTTCACAATACGGAGCAGGCGCAACCAATGTAGGTGATTACAACACCTCAGTTGGTGGTTATTCTTTAGAGAGTATAACAAGCGGGGATAATAACGTAGTAATGGGTTATGAAGCAGGGGAATTGATAACTACGGGTTCAAGCAATTTACTGTTAGGCCATACTGCCGGAGATAATATTACAACAGGTTCGGGTAACGTAATCATTGGTAACTTCTCGGCTGATTCAGCAACAGGTAACGACCAACTTATCATAGGTAGTGGTGATGGTAGCGTTACTTGGATTACAGGAGATTCTAATGGTGGAATTGCATCTAAAGCACAAGTTGTAGCAGTATCAAGTAATACAACATTAACAGCAGCACAATCCGGTTCATATGTTTATTGGACAGCAGGTACACTAACATTACCCGCAAGCGCAACAGTAGGTACACAATTTACTATATTCAACAATACTGGTTCTAGTGCAACAGTAGGTCTTGGTACAAGTAACTCTATTGTAAGCAATTGGGCTACTAATGCAGCAGTAGCAGATAATGAAGCAACATCATATATTTGCGTATCTGCTACAAATTGGGTACAAGTAGGTTGATAGTATGAGTTTTATGGGAACAGTTGGTTCAGTAGCACAAGCGGCTTATGCAGCAGCAGGTGGCGCAACAGACGTAAGCATAGCAACAACTTCTAGTGGCAATTATGATAATGCAGTTATTATTTCTCTTACACCAACAGGCTCTAGTGGACAACAAGCACTTGCCTCCAACGATGGTAGCGACTTCTCAGGCGGCGCGGGTTCAATAGATTTGTCTTATGGCGCTGATTACAACGCACAAGTTTTGGCAGGTAGTGGCGTACTTAGTTTCTTTACAAAAGCATTTTGTAGAGCAACCGCCCCTGCCGGTGGGAGTATAGACAGTTATACTTGGGATTTAGATAGTCCATCAAACAGTATTAGTACGGCAGGGGGAAGTCCCGTTGCTACACAATCGTTTAGTGGTACACCAATAAGCGGCCCGGGCGAAGAAGGTGCTAACGATGCAACAGGAAGCGTAGGAGTGGGTGAAAAAGTCGGTCTTACTCACGCATCGGGAGGTCGAGGGTATTTACTACTAGGGGTAGGCGACTATATTCAATGGAAATGCCAATGTCAAGTATCTGCCGGAGGCGTTGATGTTGATGCTTCTGAAATAACAATAAGAATAGATGTGGTTTGATGACTCGATGGGAAGTAACAGGAATCCCCGATGGGGAGAGTGGTAATTTTAAGATTCAAAGTTGCACGACAACCACAGGCGAAGGCTCTTGGTTAAATTATGTAAATCATAAACAACTAACCGGCGGGCCTTACACAGTTCTATATGAGAAAATGTATGGTCATTGGCTAAATATTATGCAAGATACAGAAGCAGAATACACAGAACATGATTGGTTGTTGGCTCGTTTGTCAGGAGATATTCTAATAGGTGGATTAGGCATAGGTATGATAAATATACCATTACTAGCCTCTAGTGATATAACTAGCGTAACCATAGTAGAGAAGAATCAAGATGTAATAGACCTAGTGTGGGCTAACTGCGCTAAAGATGATAGATTTACATTAATTCATGCTGACATAAATACATGGACTCCACCCGAGGGAAGTAGTTGGGATGTAGCATGGTTTGATACATGGCTAACTTTCGACGAATCAAACTCGGATTATATTGCACGAATGAATGATAGATACGGTTCGTATGTTTCAGAAATGAATGGTTGGGAATGGCCTGTCGATGGGAGTGATTAGCCATGGTCGAATACAGAACACTTATTACAAACCAATATTCGCAGTATACTAACAACATTGGAGTTTGGGGTAGTTAAGATGGCTTTGGAAGTGCAGTGGGAGACGCCTTACGGGATAACATGCAACAATGCTTACGTCATTGTGCAAGACGCACATATTGAGAAGAAGACAGAAGACTACGACGACGAGGGGACTTTAATCGAGAGAACCCACTTCGTTATCAGATTCAAGGTCAAGGTATGGTCTGACCTCACTGCCTACAACGACAAGAAGTCATTCATCGGTGGACAGAACTTCCAATTCGAACTAGATACGGATGACGCAGATGCTGACCAGTTCAACCCAATCAAACAGTGCTATGAGCATATCAAGACGCTCCCCGGAATATGGGAAAACGCCATCGACTGCTAGGTTCTTTGTCGGCAATACTTATACCGTCGGGAATATCGACTTTGCTTTATGCCTGAGGACGAGATAGAACAAAGCGCACCAACGATTGATTTGCTAGATGAAAGATTTGCCGGAGAACTAGAGGTTAAACTGACGAAAGGTCAGATAGTCTTTCTCTATAACTTGGTTGAACAGAACGTACAAGCCCGAGGCTTTAGGATGGTTCAGTTCGCGTTTGGGCTAATGACCAAGTTAGAAGAATTGAATGCAAAAATTGTGGAAGAGATTGCTGGACCTAAGGTTTCAGTAGACAAGACTGTAATCGAACCACCGGCTCCTGTAACAGAAGCATCTGACGATATATTCACAGCGGAGGAATCTGCGTGACTTTTTCATGGTTTAAGAAACTCTTCAAACCCAAGGTAGTAGAGCCATACCCTGAATTCGGACAACATACTGTTCTAAACAGCAAGGTAGTAGGCGAAGAACCTGTTTCCAACTATGATTCAACCATCGACGAAGTGGCTCAGTCATTGGAAGGAGATGCTTATGTCGAACACGTCAGGAAAATGCGTGAAGAAAGTGAAGACACTATCAGTGCCACCGAATTCTACGATAAGTATGCAGGAGATGATGAACCGGTTACAGAACACGAAGAAGTTGTAGAAGAAACAGTTCTTCCTTCTGAACCAGCAAAGAAATATTCTTGGAACGAGTTTCGTTCCGCCCATAAAGGGATGACTTCATCCGAAATATCCGGACTATGGGCTGAATACAAAGAGGGAACATACGAGGTGAGAACCGATGAATGAAGCAGTAGACGGCAAACAAAACAAACCAACAGTAACAGCACACCAAATTAACATTTCAATTGCCAAGCAGGTCGCAGGACTTGTGAAATCCACTCTCGGTCCATACGGTATGGACAAAGAGATGGTAGACGCTGCCGGAGAGGTAGTAATGACTAACGATGGCGCTACCATTCTAAAAGAAACCAAACTAAACCACCCCTCTGCTAAGATTATTACAGAAGTGGCAAGAACTCAGGAAGAAAACTGCTACGATGGAACCACCACTAGTGTCGTCATTACTGGGGAGTTAATGGACAAGGCTCAAGGCCTTCTGAATCAGAAGATACACCCTACTAGAATAGCCAAAGGATTTGCCCTTGCTAATAGAAAGGCACAAGAAATACTACCTAACATGGCTGTGGATGTTAATGATGACATCTTAAAGACCGTTGCGGGTACTGCTATGACAGGAAAGACCGCTGAGATAGATGGCGACCATCTATCATCAGTTTGTGTTGAAGTGGCTAATGCTACTACTCTAGATAATATATCCATAGTAAGAAGGTCAGGAGGTAGAGTAAGTGAGTCTATTGCCATAGCAGGTATACTAGTAGATAGAGAGAAGTCTCATCATAATATGCCTGATGTAGTGGAAGACGCTAAAGTCGCTCTAATAGATGTGGACATTACCCTACCGGAGTTTGCACAACAAGTACAAGTGCAGGTCCAAGACAACACCGCAGTCCAAGCATTCATAGAGAGCCGTAAGGAACAACTACACGGTATAGCAAAAGGTATCGCAGATAGTGGTGCAACTGTTATCCTATGTATGAGAGATATCGACCGATACATTCAGGAATATTTCGCTAAGCACGGTGTTTACGCTGCTCGTAGAGTTGCTAGAAGCGACTTAGAGGCAGTATCTAAATCAACAGGTGCTAGAATAGTATCTGCAATCGATGACTTAAGTGCAGAGGACTTGGGAACAAGTGGCAAAGTAGAAGAGATTAAAGTTGGGGAGAAACCACTAATCAAGTTAACAGGTAATAAGTCCGATGCAGCAGTGTCAGTTTTGATTAGAGGACCTACCCAATCTGCCACAGATGAGATATCCCGTGCATTCGATGACGCAGTAGGGGTAACCACTATCGCTATCGAAGACGGAAAGGTTGTACCGGGAGGCGGTGCGCCCTTCCTTTTCCTATCCAAAGAACTCAAAGAATACGCTAATAGTGTAGGTGGTAGAGAGCAGTTAGCAATCACCGCTTTTGCTGAGGCATTGGAAGTAATTCCATCTGCTTTGGCTGAAAATAGCGGCCTAGACCCACTCGATACACTTATTGCCCTTAGGCATCTCCACTCATCTGAAAGCGGCTCCGTTTACGGGGTCGACGTTGAGGAAGGCGGTGGAAAAAATATGCTGGAAGCAGGTGTAATGGAGCCTACTAGAGTAGTTGCTCAGGCACTAGAAAGTGCCACCAATATTGCTTCACAACTGTTGCGTATCGACAATATAATCGAAATGCACTCAGCGAAGGAGATTGGAGACGATGGATTCAACTATTGAGGAAAGAGTCAGTAGCGCCCTTGCCGCTTTGAAAGATTCCGGCGTCAGTTATCTACTAATGGTAGAAGACGACAGTGGAATCGCATACTTTTCAAATAATAAAGACGATAGGTTATACATCGTAGAATAAAGGAGAAAGAAATATGCCGATAGAACCACCAAGAAGCCCGCTAGTAGACTTATATTACAACTCAGTTAACGCTGGGGAAAGAACGAAAGACCAAGAAGATATGGCCGAGATTCAAAAAGAATCAGAAAACCGATTAATAGGCTCGATGGGAGTTCAGTCAGTATTCCTTGCACTTGCTATCATGCTATACGAATCATGGGAATGGAGTCAATTCGCTCAAGTATGGCAGTCAGCGGTGTTCTTCGGAATGCTTGCTTTCTCATTCCAAGCCGCACTATACATGGTATATCGTACAATATTCGAAGACTCAACCAATTACAGGCGCCAACTAAGACGTATGAAGAATAAGAATAAGCGTCGCATGGCTAAGATTAAGTTTGATGTAGAACAACAAAGAACAGAATGGCTATTCGACCAACAGATGCAACAGTTTGCTAGCGCTCAGGCTATGGCTAGGGCTGATGGAGTGATTACTCCCGAAGAGCAGATGATGTTGAATCAACAGAAAACTCAATTGACTAATACAGCACAGCAACTCAATCCGGAGATGAATCTAGACGAACTTGCTAGGCAATTAGGGCTTGACAGAATGACAATGGGTGGTCTACCAATAGGGCCGAAGTTGACGGTGACCCAAGCCCCTTTAGGGCGTTTCCAGTCCCAACACTTGGGGCTGGAACAAAACCAGCAACAACCGAAGAACCAATAGAAGATTTAGATGTAAAGGAACAACAGGAAATGACTCCGCCACCGGTAAGCGAAATACAACATCGGGAACAAGTTGCAGAGTTGGTAGACAAAGTTGTTATTGCCGACTCAAAACTAGTTCCATGTCAAGGAATTACTTCAATGGGTACAGTATGTGGAAGAATGAGTAAAACAGGATGGTGTTACCAACATGGGCCTACTGTTTAGTGACGTTGGTGATGACCAACAGGCTGCTTTGATGCAGAACATGTCGGTCGGCATGACTTGGCAATTCCGATATATGAGGCTAAGGTGGCTTGTCATATCGATAGTCTGCTTCTTCGCCGGGGGATTGGCTGCTTCGGTGATAGATTACTTCATATTCAATTCCACAGAATACAAAGGACTGTTCGACTTATTGATTAACAGATTAACAGGTGGTTAAACAAATGGCAGCAGAAATAATCATCGCTCATGGAATTTGGAGACTATCACAGACTTTAGCCTCTCTAATACCGGTGAACATCAGTGTAATTGGACCGACAGGTAGTGGTAAAACGACTCTAGACAGGCAGTTAACCACTAGAGGAGAAGTTAGAATGTTCTCCGAAGATGAGAGAACTCACCACACGAAAACATGGCTAGGCAATTACCGGATGCCGGAAGCGACTAAGAAGAGGATAAAGTCAGAAGGTCTCGCTAGAACAGTAGTTTCTAGAGATTTAGGAGGCCATGATGAGTATCGTAGTCTATGGCTAGCAGATATGATAAATAGAGATAGTAAGAATGTATTCGTTATAATAGACCATAGACATATGCTAGATACTAATAATGTAGATAATCAAACAGCCCTAGGATTCCTAGTAGAGGCATTACAGAAGAAACAGAAACCTAGAGGTCTGACTTTCAGAGGGTGGTGGCGTTGGAAGACGTGGTACCCTCGTAGAGTAATTTTAATCGCCAATAAAGCCGATGAGTGGATGACCGATGACGACCATGAGACATGGAAGAAAGGGTTTATCGCTAGACATAACATATTCGACGTATTTAGGAAAGACTTATTTCGATTACAGGAAATGGATATTCCTGTTTACATGGACGCTATGAGTGCTAGATATAGTTGGAACGTACAAGAGTCACTATACAAGGGGTTGATGATATAACACAAGAAGATACATACACAGATGTAGTAGCGCAGGTTGATTTCGCGTTCTCTACGCATACAGACGATAAGAAAAGAAGGCGCCAAAACATAAGGAGAGCGATTAAGGCTCTAAAGACTACAAAGAGAAGCATCCTTTCACCAAGAAGATGGTGGTTTGGGGGAAAATGGGCTCATAGATTACCCACCCAATGCTGTATAGACGGGGTTGACTGCACACATGCTGACTATGGTGACTTGAGAACACACTATATGAGAGATGTAAACGGTAAAATGAAAAAGTTTCAACCATGGAGTGGTGTCTTAGAAGGAAAGGGAGTCCCTGTACCGGGTACATATTGTCCTCAACACTTGATGCTATACCACAAACTATCAGAGTGGCTAATAGAAGAAGACGCAGAAGCAGACCCTCGATTATTAACCAAGATGATGAAGAGAGGAATTACTTACATTCCTGTGGTTAAGAAAAGAAAGCAACCCGAACCTGCCTTAGTACAAAAATGGGAACCGGTTATGTTAGAGGCTAGGAATGATGGTATACCTGTATTAGAACTAAGAGATTCAACTGGTTGCCCTAACTGTGGTCATACAGTCACTCTAAGGGCGAAACTAGTTGCCTTACAAGAAGGGAAGTTAAAAGCGGGAGCCTTGTCGACAGGACAGGCTGCGAGCCAAATGATGAAAGGAACAAACGAAATGGAGACACAATAATGGGACTATTTGGAAATAAAAGTAATACGCTAGAAATCCCCGGAATAGGGGCGGGAGTCAACCAAGAGCAGATGAATATGTTCGCTAATGCAGCGCAACAATCAGGTCTTCAAGACTACGGAATGCAAATGTTGAACCAATACACTGGTGGAGGATTAGACACAGAGCAAATCGAATTAATTCACCATATGATTGCTAGGCATCCTAATGAAATGGATATTTTCTTGATGCAAAGCCCACATTTCTTACTGGGATTATCAGAATTAATTTCCCTAATCATAAGAAAAGAACTCTATTCTTGGTTTAATTCACCTGTAATACCTTCTACTATCAACGCTGAACAAGCAGCAGCATTAGGTTACTCAACAATCACTCAAGAAAACATCGATGCAACACTGGCTAAAATGGTTCAGGGTACTGACCCATCAGGAATGGTGACTACACCACAACAAAGAATCAACTCAGCAGACGCTGAATCCGCATCTGTCCTGAACCAATACAAGTTTGGACACCAAATGGGCATGATGAACAACCAAATGGGCATGATGAACAACCAAATGGGCATGATGAACAACCAAATGGGTAACCAACAGCAGCAGTGGCAGCAACAACAAATGATGCAACAACAGCAACAAGGTGGCGGATTATCCGGGGCTCTTGGAGCATTCGGTTCTAGCCTTATTAGAGGTTCACTAGGTCTACCACCAGCCGGTATGTACGGTGGACAGCAACAGATGTATCCACAGCAGAATATGATGGGCGGACAGGTTCCTAACGGCATGAACGGCCAAACTGCTTAAGTTATAGTCCCCTGTGCGATAGACAGATGGTAGCGAGTCAGAACCAACGACATTCTCTTTACAGAGAAATAGGAAACACGAATAATGGTTCTCTTCCGGCTTACGGGGCCGCTGGAGAAATGAATGCGCAGATGAACCCTGCAAGTTTTATCAAACATCGCAGGGTAACACCCCTAGTAGAGCAACCTGTATCTCTAAATGGTTTTGGCCTTGGAGAAACTCTAGGTGGAACAGGACTTATTTTACTTGGAATGATTTACGTCGGTCAAGATATGCCGGGTGCGCGTGGCGCTCTTGATTGGACCAAAAAGAAGTTAGAGCAACCCAAGAAAACTACACAACAACTACTTACTGGTATAGGTATAGTAGGATTAGCGTATAGAGCATACATGAACTGAGTGATATTATGTCTTATGGAAGATACTCCCTTTACGGTAACGATGAGGAAGAAGACGAGGTAGATGATATGGATATGTCAGGATTCCTCGGTAATCAGCCTTACGAGGCTCCACCAGAACCTCAAGTGAAACCGAAAGTTAAGGCTAGACCAAGAGGCGGCGGTGGTTCAAGCACTACTTATCCTCCAAATATGGGCTACACAATCCCCAATCCAATTCATTCAGAACCAAATGATGAACCACTTTACTACGCATTGAGCCCATTTTACTCCCATGACGAATCTCTAGGTGGTAGAGCCGTCGCTTGGACGAAGTTAGCAGGTGTGACATCAATGGGGATAAGTGGAATGTATGCTTTAGGAGCAAGATTACAGTCTCCAGTAGCCAATAAAGCCTTTGTCGCTTCTACCGCAGTATATCTACACCCGAGTTTAGGGTGGAATCATGGTCTCTTAAGACCAATCAAGGGTGACTCTCTTGTCACAAAAATAGGAGCCGGCACTGGTAAGTTGATTATTCATGGTGCAGGAGCCGTTGTATTCTACAAACTATTGAGGCGATAAGATGAGTTACTTCGGAGTATCTAATCCTGAGTTAGATGCACCACTTTCAGGTATGCGTGCTGCTCGTAGAGGCAGAGCAAGAGCCCAAAGAAAAAGACAATCTCATTCTCAAATGGCAGGTAGAAACGGTGGTTTCGCTGACCCTAGAGAGATAATGGCCTACCACAACAAAGGCGAATTGTCTGATGCCGCTACTATACAGGCTCTAAGTCTGTTTGGAATAGGCGGTATTCGTGCTAAAGGTATGCTTGGCGGCTCTCATAGGGCAAGACAACAGTCTGCTTTGATGGGTGCTAGGCGTCAACAGGCTAGTTTCCGAAGCATGGGAAGCCATAATGGGACTCCAACCACGACACAACTCCTTGCTGCCACTGATAGAAACGGTGGGAACTGGCAGATAGAGTTAGAATTCGTAGGTCGACACGTTGGAGTGGGCTCAGTAACCAAGTGGAAAGTCAGAAGCCTAGATGCGGCTAACAGCGTATGGATGAAAAACGGCTCAGGGAGAACTGCCTCAGAAGCAAAAGAAGCGGCATTAGCCGCAATAGAGTCGCTGGTTGAAGATGTTCAAGACCAAGATTTCGTCGTAGATGAGTTTGGAGAGAACTTTCAAGACGCTTTAGGGAACTTTTGGACTATAAGATACAGTACTCAATACACCGGAGGAGTGATTACTTGGGTTAATTGGACAGTTAGTTCAGTAATTCTAAACCTTTCTTACACTGGTCAAGCAGAAACAAAGGATGCTGCAAGAATTGCCGCTCTAAATGCAGTTGACGCATGGGTAGCCACTCAGCAAGAAGATGATAGCGGTGGCGGAGATGCTACTGGAGGCAACGCGGAGATTCCAGCAAATGTCGTAGAATACAATGGGTACTATTATGAAGTTGCTGATATGTCACTTCTAGGAAATGGTTGGGCTTATTCGATTTATCCCCCTGAGGCTTCAAGCGGCCAATACTTCGATTATACTGGAGTATTAGTGTTAAAGGATGGTTTCGATACATCTAGTAGCGCAGTAAGCGGCGCACAATCTTGGATTGACGAAACCATCGGAGGCGGTGACCCTGCTGGTGGTAATCAAGCACAAGGAACTGTCACTGAGACATTCACATGGGACCACACAGCCGTTCCTAACATGCCATCAACGTGGACGGTTATAATGACCAAAAGAGACAACAGCGGACCTCCACTATACATGCCTTCCGCCACAAATTACACTTATACAGCCTCGTCGCCAAATTACGACTACCCCCTTGACTCAGGAACACAGACTTTCAGTAGTTTCGAAGCAACAAAGGCCGCAGCAAAAGAGAAGATTCACAACTCGATAATGGCTTCTATACCCGATAACGGTGGAGACACAGGTGGAAACGGTGGAGACACAGGTGGAAACGGTGGAGACACAGGTGGAAACGGTGTTTCCACAAGCGACCTAACTGAATACACGTCCGCTCAAGACGTCATTGACGGTCGTAAATTGGGTGTAATTGATTACATGGATGCCTTCAACGCCTTGGTAAATCAGTTCGGGTGGAGCGAGAACGACGCTTCTGAGGCTCTAAGAACTGAATCTTCTTCAAACGATTATTACATTTCCGATACTGACGGCGACTCCTTTAGAGAAACCGCAGTAGATAATACCTTACCAGTACAGGCACAGACGCAACAAGTCGTTCCTGCAAGTACAGGTTTTAACATGCCAAGCACTCCTGTCCTAGTAGGTGGAGCAATCCTAGTAGCGGGAGTAACGGCAGTTGCTTACACTTCTAGGAGGAACTAAAATGGCAAACCCCGTTAGTAATGCTGTCAAAGCAGTAAGGAAAGACCCTTTTCCTTATGTCATTGGCTCATTGATGGTAGTACCAGTTGTTTCTCGGCTTGGAGGTTTTTGGATTATACCTCCTTCAAGAACTGACAAGTGGGACACAGAGGCTCCTTACACTCCACAACCAACTGCTAATCAAAGCAATGCCCTTGTCGCTAGAACCGCAGCAAGAGTAAGTAATGTTGCTGACAAAGCCACTGTCAAGAATAACAAAAAAAGAATGGCCGAGATAGACGACCTGATTATAACAGGAGCCTTGACCTCCACACAATACACCATGAGAATGCAGGAAAAGAGCGAACTTAGGCGAAAAAACATCGAATTAGAGGCTAAAATTGCTGAAAACGAGCGTGCAATTACAACTCACAACTCAACAATTCGTCCTTGGAGAGACGACATTTCAGACTGGTACGTCAAAAATGGACCTCTGACAACAGAGACTAGGGCCATGGCATCCTCGGCACTGTTCTTCGGAGCAGGAGCGTACTTAGTTTACAATCTAGTAGGCGATAAAAAGATGTTTCCGTACAAAGGACGCAGTAAAAGAAGGCCAGCAACGGCCTTCGGCTTTACAGCGTGAGTTAAATAGAAGTTAATACAGGGTGGGTTACATGGCGAAGACAGGATTGGACGAAGTACTCAAGTTCCACAAAGACAGCCCAACAGCGATAATATTAGGAAAAACCTCAGTAAAGAGGAAAGACATGCTAACTAGATTTTGGTATGGTAACGGCTCAAAGAAGAAAGGTATTAAGTCCGCAACTGGGAATAGCATATACAAATTGAAGTTACAGGGAAGTCCCGGTGACACTGTAAAGTACAAGAAAAAGGATGGGAAGATGGGGACTGCAAAGGGCGGTCAAGTTATCCATGTTGCCGACAACGACCTTTGGAAGCAGTTCGCTAATGGCAAGAAAAAAATAGCCATGATGGAACTGATGACACTTGCTGCTGAAGACATTGTCTGAACACCTAGTGTAATCAGTGATACTTAGCGACTTATATCATGTTGGTGTAGAAATTACACCATGAGAAAGTACACTACCTGCCCCATGTTCGAGAGATGCCTAGACGAGATGTTAGAAGGACTAGAATAAAGGTCATAAGCGACTATCCTATGCGGTTAGCGTGTCAGAAGAAGTTCCAGCCGATTGGGATACCAATACGCAAGGTTACTATGGTAATCGACACTCACAGGCGTGGTACGATTATTATTGGAATTTATCTGACTTCAAAAAGACCAATATGATGAATATTGCCCCATCAGTCTACGTCGGAGCAGTCGGATTAGGCTTAGGTAGTGCATTAATGCTTCTCCCGAAGACCGGAAAAATCGGCAAGGTTACCAAGCAAACATGGTGGCCATACGCTGGGACATTTCTAGTTACTGCGGGAGCATTTTACCTGACTGCTGGAAAATATGGTGACTACGATACAACTTTAATTGGGATTCCATCAGCCTCTAAAGTATCGTCAACTCGCCAAAGCATCGCAAGGTCCTACTTCATTAACAAGATGAGATACGATGAAGGCCTATACAACTCCCCCTTGGATATTCTGCCGACAGCACGATACACATCAAAATTCCTGAATGGTGTGTTCTAGAAAAACAAGTTACTGATGATGTAACTAGATGCGTTTAGTATCATACCTGCGATAATCAGTTGTTGGGTTAACTTCCATCTATTATCCATAGTTTCCTTCACATCTTGAAGGGCTTCTGTAATCGCTTTCTTGTCATCTTCGGGTATTTTGATGGTTATCTCTAGGTTTGAATCACCTATCATATTCTCTAAAAACGATTTCTTCCGGGGCTTTACCACAGGCTCACCTCTTTTCTTTTGCTTAATTGGCAGGGTTTCTTCATTCATCTCACATTATCTCCTTTATTTCGAATTGTTGCTTGGCATCCACCAAAATAATCGAGTCATTTTGTAACTCAGATGGATACTTATGATGTTTTTTCTGATAAAAATCTTCAACCGTCTCAGAACTTAGCACCTCTATAATGGGTTTTACATTAGTAGGACATACTATATCAGGAATACACCCACACTTTAGACGGACTTCTGTCCAAAAGGGTATTCTTTCCTCTATAAGGGCGTTACACACCTCAAATATAGTCCTACGATGCTCGTCTGTGTGGTCTACATTCAATCTGATTGAGTTCATTGGGTTCTTGTATCTAAGCGTGTCAACATACGAGCGGAAGAAGTCATTGACTTCTTTCTGCTCTTCCGATGTTAGTTTCACTTTACCCCTCCCTTGTATGCCCAAACACCATCTCCAATATTAGTAAACAAACCGACTTGTCTTAAAAGCATCGCCAATTGTCTTCTATCAGTTTGTGTTTGTTTGTGGGGTCTATTGCTACCCACTGCCTTTCTAGTATTAAGGAACGTAGCACATTCCCTAATATGAAACTGTTGACCTCTATTTAATTTATCAGCAAATTCTTCTATGGCTATAATCCTGTAATGGTTTTTATTGTGTCCAGCCATTGGAATCACTTTAGCCTCAGTTGCTTGCATTCTTCTTGGCTGTATTGATTATTCTATATATTCTCGAAACTGATAGTTCACCGAGCCTTTTACTTATCTCGGAAACACCTATACCACTATTTTTAAGGCTCAAAACCTGATTAATAATCAGTTGCTCTTCTGCCTTTTCTTCAAGGGTACCTGTTGACGGGTTCCTTTGGAAACCAAAGGGAACTTGTCCCGATACTCTACTGGAGTTCTTTATCCCCATTCTAATGTTCAATGAACGCATATTAGCATAATAGGTTCTAGAACGGATGACGGCCTTTAGTTCAGAACTTGCTGCCTTTCCCGCAACCCAAGGAGCGTTAACGCAGAATAGAGATTTTCTACCTAAAGCATTGATATGTCCCTCAGTCAGACCTTCTAGAGAATACAACATTACTCCATCGTAGTTTCTAATATCAGAAATTAATTCCTCTATACCGTTAGGTACAGATGGGTCTCCGTCGATGTAGACTTCGTTTATTGCTACACCCTTTTCCTCAGCCTTAGTGTGAAGGAACTTAATCAGTTCATCCGTATCGTATGCTGCGTCGCCTTTCTTGTTTAATGCGTAAATATATCCTGCTACTTTAGCCATTTTAATCATTCCTTATCATCACTTGAGCCCATCTACCATTACCGAATACTAATTCGCCTTTGGTAACGAACCCTTCTTTTATTTTTGCGTTAACTTTCTTCTGCACGACTGATAAATCCAACCCACTCATAATCAGGTAACTTATGCTGTCGTCTCTTTGTTTTTGTAATTCTTCATAATCCATTTAATTCACCTTTTCCTTACCGGTACCCCGAGTTGAACTGCTCATACCACCATAGCGACATTATCATCACCATAAGTGATGCTATTACTAAGGTCTGATATTTGATGATAATAGCCCATAACATACGCCATGGTTCCTGCCAGTCTCCGCTACTAGCCCCAGCCATTGTAATTAAGACTGCAAGGAACCCTAATGTGGTGAGCATCTGTAATACTAAATCCCAATCGATGTCTCCAAAGGGGTCTCTAAGCATGTTATTTGCCTCCACACTTCGGGCATGGGCCTATAATGACATAGAAGGAACACCCTTCTGTGATACATTCAGTTGGAATCACACCACACATCATTCTTCCTCTTGCTGATTTCCTGTATCTTCTTGGAGCGGACCGCGCTCACCGTCCGTTTTGTAATAGAGGGTCCCTTTCTTTAACAGAGAATCGTCAACTTCGCTGCCTTCTGATGGAAGAACTGTTTCTTCGTCATCTCTTTTCCAAGAAACGTGTTTTATTGGGTGTTTTGCGCTATACCGTTTGCCCTGTCTGTACCCTCTCCTTTTGCTTCTCATAACCATAATCTCTACAAAGAATGACAATAAGAAGTATAAAGTGACCACACTAGAGATAATCATACCATTTTGACAAAGTAATTCTAGGTTGCTATTAGTCTCATATCTAACTTCTAACTTACTAGAATTGAATAATCCTAATGCACCAATACCCATCATCATCATGTAAAAACTTAATTTCCTGTAACTCATCTATAATTCCTCCTCGTCAGCAGGCCATTCGTCATCCCATTCGTCGCCAGTGAACTCGGCATCTCCTATTGTTTCTCTAACAGAGGCGATTGCTGCCTCTAGATAATCTAATATGACGACTATCTCTTTTCTATATTCTTTATCTGTTTTCAATCGATTGGTAGTAGCCCTGACCACTTGGTCTAGGCCAATTCCTAATCTCTTCGTTAGTTCTTCAAAATTATTTTTAATCTCATCTCTCTTCATCTTCATCATCCTCCCAAAAATCATCGTATATGTCTTTCCAAGTCCTACCTGATACTATATCTCTAATAGCAGAACTAGTTATACCTATATCTGTATATACCTCTACTATATCCTTTACAGTATAAGGGTCACTATCTAGAGTATCTCCATAGAAGTATAGTTCTAGTATTTCATAAACGTCAGCCTGACACAGTTTGCTTCTAGGGTTATTCTCGCCCGCAATCCTTCTAGAGTTGGATAAGTCATCCATGTTAGCAGAATGATTACCTATCTCGAAACAGTCTACATTACAGCATAGTCTGTTATGGCATTGGTGTAGTATTAACTCGCTAGGTTGTAGTATCTCACCGGTCTCTATCGCGTAGTTAACTCTATGAGCAAAGAAGTTCCTGCCGGTACCGGTCTCATGGTGTTTCTTGACATGAATCCTACCGTAACCCGCCTTATCTAGAGTGCCTTGCCATTCTAAACAGCCTGTGCTTCCTCTCTCCTTCAACTTAGATTGGAAGGTGTTAACCCATGTTTCGTCTTCTATTAGGCGTTCTAAATGCTTTTCAGCGGGAGTCATCTGATTTACCTCCACGACCACTAAAGTGATTATAGTAAACCCCTACGACAACTATCCCTAGAGTAAATATAACAACCGCTGCTATCAGGATAAAGAACACTACTAGTAGTACCATAAGAGCAGTTAAAATTGTGCCAACAATATCCATAAAATCACTGCATTCTACTATCGCCGGAAAAACACTCTTTGAAGCAAAGAGGTTTGTAATCACACAATTGCTGACAGAAGTTATTCTGCGTCAATTTCATCTCATCAGTCTTTCGTCCTAGAGAGTTTTGAACGCCCCCGTACTTAGGCTTAGGAGGGAATACCCCTTTGTTATCTGCACCCAATGTAGTATAATCAGTACTTCTAACAAACTGTGTAACCATATCTGTTAGATTCTGCACATCTCTAGGAAGCACCTTACTAGTAATAGTTCTAACACTTGGGGCTGCGGCTTCTTGATTCGGCCATCTGCCTTGCTTTAGTTTATCCACTACTAGGTATCTAAAGGTCGTAGTATTAAGCGCTAGGCTGTAAATCAGCCATTGTAATTCGCTCAGAACCCTACCATGAGTCCACATTATAGGAGCCCATGCAGAAGCCATCTTAATATCTGTAACAGAACCATCTGTATGCAAAATATCGCAATATCCTCGTAGACGTATTGATTTACCATCTATTTCCATAGGATAAGTGCATTCCACTTGCATATCTGCAATTCCGGGCAAGTTGACTATGTTACCATGACCGTCTTGTCCTTGTTGGACTGCTGTTAGTAATCCTCTAGACCATATTCTAAAGTCTCTAATGGTGGCTCTAATCTCTTCCTCAGTAAACTTTCTGCCCTCAAATTCAAGGGTTTCAGGATTCAATACAGGACTGTTAGCCACGCCTTCTCCCCTTAGTAGAGTTTCAGAAGTAATCATCCTGTGCCTCAATTCATCAGCCGCTAGGTCGATAATAGGGTCGATGTCTTGACCTATGTCATGTCTGAACTCTTCGAACAGAACTTCATCGAATACATTCCCCATTAAGAAGAAGTCTCTATCTCCACCACGTATTTTTCTTTTGTAGTTGTAAAACCACTTTCGTGGGCAATCACCCCACATCTTTAGGCTAGAAGCCGAAAGGTCTCCTGCTTTCCATGTACCACTCTTCATACTACTCACCCCGCCTATTCATCCTATTTACTATTGCCATCAAGATAAGTCAACTCCTCTTAATTTGCAGTAATCTGTTACAGCCTTTTCATACACTGAACCGTTGTAAACTTGAGACTTCAATACGAACTTGAAAAACTTGATTGCCATCTCTCCTCGGTCTTGAAATACCTCGTGGACGGTATGACCTACATAGGTACCCTTGTCGAAGCGGACGTTGCCACAGTGGTCACCATCGCTGGGTTGAGTGTATATAGCAGGTATCTCATCGGCTACTTCTTCCAATTGCTCATCGGTAGGGTTTTCGTCATCTGCTAGTATCTTACAGAACTGAGGGCGTATAGCAACTGTCTGTCCCTTATCATAAGTATCATTTCCTACATCGACTGCAACCTTAGCCCATGCGATATTCCTACTAACACAGGTTCCAACTATTCCATTCTTAGCATCCTCAGTAACTAGTAAAACCCTGATTCCTGCCTGTATTGCGGCAGGGTCGGTTTCTTTTGTCCGATAAACTATTTCTTCTGTTGAAGTCTTTGATTCTTCGGCAGTGGAACTAGAGGTTGCGCTCGGAGACTTATTTGCTTTAGTATTTTTTGAAACTGCTTCCTTAACCGCAACTAGGGATTTAGACTTCTCTAACATCTCTAGAGAATCAGGGCGGCTTAGGAATCTCCCTAGTAGGTTCTCTATATTCCTAATCGATTTTTCTTGTCCTTCCATAGCGATGACGAATCGCTCTAATAATAGCATCTGCTGGTCATTCATATTCATAGCGGGTATTCGACAGTCTATAACTATTGCGAACTATGTTTGATGACAAACTATGTTCATCGAAGAATTAGTTATATGTGCTACCCCACTCCGTTAAATTGCTGGGACGCCCGAGACCAACCATGTTGTTTCTAACTCCTTTTATTCATTCAACCTAACCTCCTTCCTCCAAGGAATCCACTCGGGGCCAGCAACTTAACTCTAAACCCCGCTAAACGCATCAGAATGGCGGTTTCCCCCTACTATTGACCCCCTGAAAAAAGGGGTGAGCGGTTAAAGAAACCGACCGGTTCCTTTAATTCGATGATTAAACCCCAGTAGGTTATGCGGGTCTCGGGCCGAATCAGCCATCTAGAATGGTGGTCGGTGTTGTTACTGTCGCTAACTATGTTTGGAGGCAAACATAGTTCAACGGAATGGTGATTAGGAAATGAGCGGGAAAAGAACGGTAGGATACATTCGAGGTTCAACAGAAGAACAGGAACTAACTCTACAAGGGCAGATAGACCAAATCAGAAACTACATCGGATTCCAGCGTAACATGGATGGTAGCCATAAGCATGAGTTGGCTGAGGACTTAGGATACTACAATAGTCGTGGTGACGAGGAAGAGATGATTCCGGGTTTCTATGTGGATGCAGGCCTTAGTGCTGGTAAGGTCGAAGGCCGTACTGCTTATATTAGACTATTAGAGGATATACTATTAGGTAATATAGACTATCTAGTAGTTACTAAGATAGATAGACTACATAGAGATGTATTTAATTTATTAGGATTCGTTAAGGAAGTAACCGATACGATAGATTTGATATTCATGGATATTCAAGTAGATACCTCTACACCGGGCGGTAAACTAGTTCTTACGATGCTAGCGGCTGTTGCTGAAATGGAACGTGGACTGATAGCAGATAGAACAAAAGCCGGCCTAGAGGTGGTAAAAAGCCAAGGTAGACACGTAGGAAGGCCACCATACGGTTTCGTTATGGATGAAGAGAACAAGGGTGTGCTACTTCCAGTAGAGGAACAAATCGACGTCGCTAGAAATATTCTTGAGATGCGCAATTATGGTGCAACAGTCAAGGAGATTATCGATACTCTTTATTCTGAAGAAGTTCCATCGCCTAGTGGGAAAAACAGATGGAACCATCCCACCGTCATGACGGTCATCAATAACTGGGAGTACTATGCTTTGGTTATAGATGAAGACTGGGAAGAGGAGTGACTTGCCCTTTCCGCTCACCCTTATCTTTATAGACCGAATAGGCCCCCCATGAGAGTACAGCAAATAGAGGAATCACAATGGGAACGTATGTAGTATCACAAAGAATGGAAGTATGGGTAGAAATAGAAGCAGAATCGAAAGCGGC
>Ga0222717_10000091_pt1 | contig 71088 bp, 59 predicted proteins | sample C33_18DmetaG_FD_165053 | JGI IMG/M metagenome (GOLD analysis project Ga0222717, IMG submission 165053) | Estuarine water microbial communities from San Francisco Bay, California, United States - C33_18D | ecosystem: Environmental > Aquatic > Marine > Unclassified | place: USA: California... | reverse complement strand
ATTTCCGCCTTCTTAAACTTCAGCTCTTTGGTCTCCGCGCCCTTGCGAATGGTGACTGTGTCATTACGTCCAAGCTTAGGCATCTCACGGCGGATCGGTGCGACTTTCGGCAACTCGACTTGCTTACGCGGTGCGAACGCTTGCGTAGGCTGTGCTTGCGCAGCGGCTCCAGCTAGTGCCCCGAGTTGCGGCTGCCCTGTGCCAGGGCCAGCGACTTGCGCAGTTTGCGACATACGGGCGAGCATATTCTGGAAAGCGTCTTGATTGGTTGCAGTGCGGAACACGGCATTGCAAATCTCGGTGCGGACATTCGTCATCAATTCTTCGAAAAATACATAGGCCTCGCTCTTGTATTCGCTGAGCGGATCTTTCTGGCCGTAGCTACGCAAATTAACGCTGCGGCGAAGCTCTTCCATCTCAGTGAGGTGATCCTGCCAACGGCGATCAAGCGAACGAATGACGATATAACGCTCAAGGCCGACGAGTGCTTCGGTTGACTCAAATTCTTCGCGTTTCTTATAGGCTTGTTGAATACGCTCAAGAATAAGCACCTGCTGTGCTTCGGGCGCCTGGCCCGCAAGTTCTTCGACCTTCAATGCGACTGGGAAGTAAGCATTGAGCCATGCGAGGAACTGATCGACTGCATCACCATCCCGATCGCCAGCGAGTGCATCAAGGCGCACTTCAAGCTCTTCTCCGATCATTTCATAAATGATCTCGCGCGGCGTGTCTGATCGAATCGCTTCATTACGGATACCGTAAACGACTTCGCGCTGCATATTGAGTACGTCGTCAAATTGTAGCAACCGCTTACGCATCGAGAAATTCTGCTGCTCTACCTTCTTCTGTGCATTTTCGATCGACCAGTTAAGCGCTGGGTGCTCCAACTCTTCACCTTCGCTCATCGACTTCTCAAGAATACGTGAGATCGGGCCGGCATTAGCAAACAGGCGCATCAGATCGTCCTCCAAAGAGACGAAACATTTCGACATCCCAGGATCTCCCTGACGGGCGCAACGACCACGTAACTGACGGTCGATACGACGCGATTCGTGACGTTCAGTGCCCACCACATAGAGACCGCCGAGTTCTGGTACACCTTCAGCGAGTTTAATATCGGTGCCCCGACCCGCCATATTGGTTGCAATCGTCACACCGCCCTTACGTCCAGCATTCGCAACGATCTCCGCTTCCTGCTCGTGAAACTTGGCGTTTAACACGCTGTGCCCAATATTTGAGCGCTTCAACATACGGCTCAGCACTTCGGAGGCTTCAACCGATGCGGTGCCAACCAGAACTGGTTGCCCTTGCTGGTGCGCTGCTTCGACCTCCTTGATCACTGCAGCAAATTTCTCGCGGCGCGTTTTGAAGATGACGTCGTTCTTATCGATACGGATACAAGGCTGGTTGGTCGGGATCACCATCACGTTGAGTCCGTAGATTTCGTGAAACTCAGAGGCTTCCGTTTCTGCGGTACCAGTCATCCCAGACAACTTTTCATACATACGGAAGTAGTTTTGAATCGTCACCGTCGCATACGTCTTGGTCTCCTTCTCGATCGTGCAGTTCTCCTTTGATTCAATCGCTTGATGCAGGCCATCGGACCAACGGCGACCAGGCATCACGCGCCCAGTATTTTGGTCGACGATATTTACCTTACCCTCCTGCACCACGTATTCTTTATCGCGCTCATAAAGACTGAATGCACGGAGCAACTGACTGATGCAGTGGATGCGCTCGCTGGTTTGCTGGAAGCCAGTTTCGGCGGCCAGCTTGGCCTCCTGCTTCGCCTCATTCGCGAGCTTTTCGTCTTTATCGATTTCAATGAACTGAGTCGGTAAATCCGGTAGCATGAACGCATCAGGATCATTTGGGCTTATCATTACGCGGCCCTTCTCGGTCAAATCGGCCTGCTGCTGCTTCTCATCGATCACGTAAAACAGCCCTTCCTTGAGCGCATAACGCTCCTTCTTATTGAAATCACTGTTCATCTCGAGGTCAAACTTATCAACTGCACGGCGGATCGCCGGCACCTCATTGAGACGGTGGAACTGCTTGTTCTTTGGCATGCCAAGCTTCACTTGGTAGAGCTTGGAGGTTGCCGTATATTTGGCATCTTCGTCAGAGCCTTCGCCTTCAAGGATCGATTTAGCCTCAGCGACCAAATTATTGCAATAAGCCTGTTGCTTGGCAACCAGTTGCTTAATGCTCGGCTTAATTTCGCCGAATGGCAGCGGATTATCATCCTGCATTGGCCCGGAAATAATCAACGGAGTGCGCGCCTCATCGACCAAGATCGAGTCAACTTCGTCAATGATACAGAAGAAGTGGTCGCGCTGCACTTGGTCTTCCTTGCGACTGGTCATGCCATTGTCGCGCAAATAATCGAAGCCAAACTCCGAAGCGGTGCCGTACGTGATATTACATTCATACTGCTCACGGCGAATCTGTGGCGCTTGGCTATTTTGGATACAGCCAACGGTGAGACCAAGCATACGGAAAAGGTGGCCCATCCACTCGGAGTCACGACGAGCGAGGTAGTCATTGACGGTAACTAACTGGCAGTTGTTGCCGGAAAGCGCGTTCAGGTAGAGCGGGCAGGTCGAGACCAGCGTCTTACCCTCACCCGTCGCCATTTCGGCAATGTGTCGCTCATGCAGAGCGATCCCGCCAATAAACTGCACATCGTAGTGCACCATGTTCCAAGGCAACATATGGTCACACACGTTAAATTCTTGGCCACACATACGGCGGGCGGCGTTTTTCACCGTCGCAAAGGCCTCCGGCAACAAGTCGTCGAGTGACTCCCCATCCTGATGCCGCTGCATAAACTCGGCGGTCTTGGCGCGCAACTGCTCCTCCGTCAGCGATTGATATTCAACTTCAAGTGCGTTGATACGTTCGGTAATAGGCTGACACTTTTTAAGAAACTTCTTATAGTGACGACCAGAAAACTTTTTGAGGATGGCTGAGATCATGAGATCTAATGTATATGGTTACTGAATCAAATTATGCGCAAATCTTCGCTCACTGAGGACACCGAAAATGCGAAAAAAAGTAGAAAATGGTGAAACTACCGCCTGCTGGCAAGTGCGTTTCCCATACTATATCGACAAGGATGCAAATGCATGAAGGCGAACAGGCTAGGCGACTGAACTAAGAATTAAGCATTGCAAAAATCACGTGATACAGGACAATCCTAAAGTCTACGGTTGCTATGCGAAAAATCCCTGAAAAATGCCGACAATGGCTACTGCAAGAGCTACCCATCTTGGAAAATAAAGGAATCCTCTCGGCCGAATCCCGCCAACGACTCGACGACTATTATTCGAACCAAGTTGAATCACGCGTGCACTGGGCAGCTATTCTCTGTGCGGGGCTCGGAGCGCTACTCATTGGCGGCGGCATCATCCTACTTTTCGCCCACAACTGGGAGGATCTGTCTCGAACTGCGCGAGCCGTGCTATCATTCTGCCCGCTCGCCATCGCCGTGGTACTTAGCGCATTAGCGATTCGCCGTGGCGGCACGGGGCTCTGTGAATCGGCTGGCATTTTCCATAGCTTGGCAGTCGGCGCTTGTATTGCGCTGATCGGACAAACTTATCACCTACCCAGCAACACCCCAGGCTTTCTATTGGTCTGGGCACTGCTCGTCCTACCGCTTATTTTCCTGCTACCTTCCACAGGTGCATATTTGTTTTATATCACGCTGATCTGCAGCTGGAGCGGCGCAGCACAGGATGAATATGGTCAAGCGCTCGGTTTTTGGCTATTACTGATCCCGGCGGTTATTCATGTCGTCCGACTGATCCGACGCGAAGCCCACGAAGGACTAGTTTCGCTGTGGGGATTGATTCTGATGCTGCCGATTGCCTTAGGTATCGTGCTCGAACGCACGGTGCCGGGACTGTGGATCATCTCTTATGCATGCTTCTATAGCCTGTCGGGGCTGCTCGGCCTACGCTTGTACCCAACTGAATCAGGCTGGCGCAATCCACTACAAACGGTTGGCTTGGCGGGTATCACGGGGCTGACCTACATCTTCACTTGGCAAAATATGTGGCACGACATCGGCTGGAGCAACACACGCCACGACGGCAACTACCAAGAATTGGGTATTTGGTTCGACTCGGCCATCACACTTGGACTGGCACTCGCATGGGCACTCACCGCCGTCAAGACGCTACAGCGTAATTCATTGCCCTCGCTCATCCTTTGCTCCTTCCCCTTATTAGCGTGCGCGGCTTTCTTCTTCGCCTCCACCAGCGAAGGTGAAATCATCAACACTCTGCTATTTAACGCCTACATGCTCGCACTCGGCCTCGCCCTTTTGGCACAAGGCTGCCGCAGCACTCAACTACGACAGGTCAACTACGGCATGGCCGTTCTCGGCCTACTGCTGATTACGCGATTCTTCGATAGCGACTTTGGCTTCCTCGCACGCGGACTCGTATTCATCCTCATGGGCAGCTGCTTCCTCGCGACTAATCTCATCATCGCCCGTAAAAAGCATCAACAGCAGGAGGCTCAATCATGAACTGGCGAATGATATTCTTCGGACTACTGATCGTCGCGCAAGTGGCCGTGCCACTACAAATGATCCAGCAGCGCGAAACCGTGCTGCGCGAAGGCGAACTCTTCCGGTTCAAAACCGAGCCCATCGACCCAGCAGATCCATTTCAGGGCCGCTACGTTTGGCTGCAGATTGAAGACGACTTTGTGCCGATCTCTAAGGCCGCCGCCAATGCTATCGACTACAAAGCAACCGGCTACGCCCTGCTCAACGTCGACGAACAAGGCTTTGCCAAGTTTACCGATTGGTCATCTGAGCGCCCGACTCTGACCACGAATTACCTCAAAACCAAATCTCGCGGCCAGGCAGTAAACTGGGAGCAACTGCCCGATGGCCAACGCACACCCGTGCATGAAGGGCTAGGCATCGACATCCCCTTCACCCGCTTCTACATGGACGAAGCCAAAGCACCACGCGCTGAGCGACTCGCTCGCGAAGCCACCCGCAACGAAGACTGCTGGGTTGAGGTTCGTATTTTTAACGGCAAAGCCGTGATTGAAGACGTCATCGCCGAAGGCCAATCACTGCGCGACTTGGCTAGCATTGAAGAATAGCAGGCGCGCAACTCAGCCCTGCAGCCAAGCAATCGTCGCACCCCAGCCGCCTTCAGTCGCGCCCGCCAATTCAAATCGCACAACCCGCGGATCACGCTCGAGGATCTTATGCACCGTGGTGCGCAGCGTACCGATGCCCTTACCGTGAATGATGCGTACCCGCGTAATATCCCTCTGGAGGCACAGCTCAATGTAGTCGGGCACTAAATCTCCCAAATCCGAGGGGCGGAAGGTATGCAGGTCGAGCTCATCCGTAATCTCGAATTCGACTGGGTCTGGTTGGTCGTCAAGCACCGCGCTAGTCCAGTTTCAGCCAAACGTAAGTCAAGTCGCGAACTTAACTATCACCTCGCGCCTCAAACAGTCGCACTCCTCCAGCGCCAGTCACCTGCCTGGTATGACTGCGACTACCCTTCCGCTTTAGGCAGCGTTGGAATCGTCTCGATGCCCTGCACTTCAGGCAGCTCGGCAGAAGCAGCACTATCCAGCGCTTGAAATTTTTTCGCCGTCGAGAGTAAGCGTGTTTCGACCGAGCTGACCGCTTTATTGTAATGCTCCACTGACTGGCCAAGGCTCTTGCCGACTTTGGCGAAATGGCCCGCGACTACGCCGATGCGGTCGTAAAGTTCTTTGCCCAGCGCCGCGATTTCTTTGGCCTCACGGGCGATGGCTTCTTGTTGCCAGCCATACGCGATTGCTTTGAGCAGAGCAATCAGCGTGGTTGGCGTCGCAAGGATGACTTTATTAAGCACGCCCAACTCGATTAGCTCTGGATCTTGCTCCAAGGCAGCACTGAAAATCGTTTCGTTGGGAATGAATAGCACCACGAACTCAGGGGCATTGTCGAATTTGTCCCAGTAGGTCTTCGCCGACAGCCCCTTGATATGATCTCGAACATGGCGTGCGTGCGCCTGCATGCGCTCTTTCTGCACGTCCGGATCTTCGGATTGCAGTGCATCTAGGTAGGCTGCCAATGGCACTTTGGAATCCACGACCACCACGCGCTCGTTCGGCAGGCGAATTAACATGTCCGGGCGCAAACGCTGGCCATCGACAGTCTCGACCGATGCCTGCTCTTCGAAGTCACAATAATTGACCATACCGGCCATCTCAACGGTGCGGCGCAGCTGCATTTCGCCCCATTGACCGCGGACTTGCGGCGCACGCAGCGCCTGCACCAGGCTGCCGGTGGTGCGGCTCAGCTGCACCTGCGACTCGGCCAACTGCTGCAGCTGCTGCTTCAGGCTGGCGTCGGTCTGCGTGCGGCGCTCTTCTATCTTAGAAACCCGCTCATTGAAAACTTTCAGTGCCTCGCCGACTGGTTCGACCGTCTTATTAATCGCTTGCTGGCGTTTCTCCAGATCGCCCTTTGCGCCTTCTTGATATTTCTCCAGCGTGGTCTTGGCGAGATTCAGGAAGGACTCGTTGTTTTTCGACAACGCCTCCGCAGAGAGTGCTTTAAAGCTATCCTGCAATTCAGCCTTCGCCTCTTCCAGCAGCGCAAGCTTCTCCGCCGCCGCCTTTAACTCTGCCTCCCGCTGGGCTTCAACCCTTGCCAGCGCTTCCTTCGCCACCGCTCCATCACTGCGAACGAGCTGTAGCTCCGCCTGCGCGCTAGCCAACGCAGTATCCGAGCGGACCTGGCCACTACGTAACAGAGCAAAGACTACGCCCGCACCCACAAAAAGCCCAACGACTAACGCAACGATTAATTCCATGCGTTCACTTCAGACAGGATCCGCAAAACTGGCAACGGCGGAATTAATACGACTTGTAAGGTTTTTCGCTGAAATCTGATTTTTTAGTACTACTCAATCACACGCTTTGCGCAACAGTGCCGCATACGACTATTCTGTCTCCCCATCCCATGAAATTCCTTCAACTCACCATTCTAGCTCTACTTCTTTTTCAACCTATGTCTGCTTACGAAAGCGCCTTCGCCCGAACCGATGTCGGCACGATCGAGATTAAAACGATCCCCGCGGCGCGACTGCTCGTCTCCCAATCCGACAACAGCTATTTCGAGGCCAATAACGGGCTCTTTCGCCCCTTGTTTCGTTATATTCAAGCCAACGACATCGCCATGACCACTCCCGTCGAAGCGGCGATCGAACCTGGCACCATGTATTTCTATGTCGGCTCTGATTACGCCGACCTAGAGCTCAAAGATACTGACGAAGTCACCATCATTGAAGTGTCGGAACGCACTGTCCTCAGCCTTGGCGTGCGCGGCGGCTACAGTGCCAAGAACTTCAACAGCGCCCAAGCACGGCTGCTCACGTACCTTTCCGAGCAGGACAAATGGATCGCCACCGGACCTGCCCGTGCGATTTATTGGAATAGCCCCTTCATGCCCGGCATCTTCAAACGCTCCGAGATCCATATCCCCGTGACCAAAAGCACCACCGAAGAGAAGTAGCCACTCCGCTACAGCTTCCAGTGAGTTCCTTCAAAGCAAACAGGCTTCGTTCCCCTATATAGTTTCGCAGCCTCGGTCGCAAAACGAACATAGCGCTCACGGGCTTCAGCCGTCGGAGCAACAATGCGCTCGTTATAGCTCAACGGCGGCTCTTCCAGTGGGACACTCCCCACGCGCAACCATTCTGCACGCTCACTCTCCGTTAATTTCGCCATACCATACTTTCATCTCCTCAACTCGATCCGTCAAACCAAAGAGCGCCAGATAGTCAGTCAACAACTCCCAATCCAGAGCTAATTGCTGCTCAGCTGAGACTTCGACCAACATCCGTATATCTGACCAATCTTTGGTCATCCGCTTAGGATTATTCACCGTCGCTTGCACTTTGAGCCCGATAATATCCTCAACCTGCACCACTGGCAAAGTCACGCCCTCTGCGACCGAAAGCCGATCCGCCCGATCCAGCATGCCAAGTGTAGGCCCCCGAAATGCGTGCAATATATCAATCCGCCCCAAACTCAAGTTATCTGAGGAGTAATGGGATACGTTCTCATTACGAAACGCCCTAGTATAGCCCAAATCGCAGAAGATCTCATCACTCCGATCCAAATCATCTAACATTAAGATAAAATCCAAATCGATCGTCGCTCGCTGCACGCCTCGCAGAGCCATCGCAAAACCACCAATCAAAGCATATCTAACCGACGCCTCATCCAAGGCGCGACACACACTGTCGATCACTTTAACAAAATCCATCTAAGTAAACACGAGAAACCACGAACTCGACGAAGTCCACGCCGAAAATCCCTTCGCCCTAAAGCTTTACAAGCACGCCTGTCAGTTTCAGTTTTCCCTATATGCTTTTAAGAGTCACACAATACGGCGAACCCATCCTACGCAAAGTCGGAGACCCGATCACAGAATTTGATGACGCACTGGCGCAACTCGCCGACGACATGGTCGACACCATGTATGACGAAGACGGCATTGGTCTGGCGGCCCAACAAGTCGGCCTTGCACTGCAATTCTGCGTGATGGACGTGCGCCCGCCCGAAGGCGAAAAGCCCGATTTCGATTATAGCCTCGACGGCAAACAGCCGCCACTTGATCTGATTATGCCGATGGCATTAGCAAATCCTAAGGTCACGATCATCGATCGGACCGAAGACATTTACGAAGAAGGCTGCCTCTCCTTCCCTGATGTCCGCGGGAAAGTCACCCGCCCAATTGGCGTACGTTGCGAGTATCAAGATACTGAAGGTAACACCCACGTACTCGAAGCCACAGGGCTCCTCGGCCGCTGCATCCTGCATGAGACCGACCACCTCAACGGCGAACTCTTCATCGACAAAATGGACAAGCGCGATCTGCAGCGCATGACGCCACGCATCAAAAAGATCAAACGCTCCAGCCGCGACTTTTTAAAAATGCAGCGTTAGTTGGTCTCGAGCCCAAAGCCTCTAGCTTAGTCATCGTCCAGTTGCGGAATGTGCCGCCAATTAAACGCCACCCAAATAAAACGCTGCGCTGATCAAATAAATTGTCGCCAACGCGCGCACCCAAGATCCGAAACGAGCTAAATATCCAACAGCAATTACCGCTCTACTCTCGGCGGCTTGCGCGCGCGTTGCACATCGCGGGCATCAAAATGTAGGATATATTTCTGCTCAAAATAAGGATCCGTAAACGTCTCTTCTAAATTGATCACCTTGCGCGGGCGAATACCAAGCACTTCCAACTCGTCATCCATTTCGCCGCCCTTCCAGTACAGCACACCATTCGGGATCGTGTTCTTTTCGCCGCGACGCACGTTGTTCTTAATCCACATGAAAAATTCGGGCAGGTTTTTCACTGCACGGCCGGTCACGAAATCGAACTGCTTTTTAACCTCCTCCGCGCGGATCTGCTTAGCTTCAACATTTTTCAAACCAAGCTGGGCGATCAAATCCTGCACCACCGTGATCTTCTTACCAATCGAATCGATCAACGTGAAATGCGCCTGCGGATAGCAGATCGCCATGATGATGCCAGGAAAGCCACCGCCCGTGCCGACATCCATGATCCGCGTGCCATTCATTAGCTTCAAATGATTGGTAATCGCCAAACAATGCGACAGGTGGCGATCTTCTAGGTGTTCTATATCCTTACGCGAGATCAGGTTAATCTTTTCATTCCACTCACGCAGCAGCACCGCCCAGCGCTCCAGTATCGGCCATGATGCTGCAGGAATATTAGGAAATTGTTCGCGGAGATGATTCATATCGATCAAGCACTAGATGCCTGAAAACGAATGTCGAGCGATTGCGAAATTAAGCTTCCTGCTCGCTTCGTTGTTTAATGCGGCGCTCAGCCTCAAGAATGATGGCCTCACAGCCAGAAAATTTGTGATCATCCAATGTAAGTCGCTTCTGCTTGCCACCGACCTCGTAGATCGCGAAGGCGATGCCTTTTTTGGCCCATTGCTTGCGGTCGATTTTCACGATCGAGTCTAACTCAACACGTTGCCCGGACGTGCCAATCACCACTTCGCCCTCAGCCCGCACGCACAACCTGTGGTTCCACAGCACCCACAACCCAAAAAATACCGAGCCAGTCATCATCACCCAGCCGATCATCCGCTGCTCACGAATCGACGCATCGGTGCGCTCCTTTGGCATGTCGCGCTTGTACCCGGCCTGCTTGGCATGGCGCTCCCATTCGATGCGTAGGTATTCATTCACCTCAGTGCCGTGCGCCTGATGCTCGACTGCTTCAATCTTACCAGACTCAACCAGCGCCGTCTCAATCTCGACAAATTCCGCATGCCGATCCGCCTCGTTGGGCCATACCACATAGCCGTCCCACAAGAACCAAGCTGCTATCGTCGAAACGATGAAAAGCATAAACAGCATTCGGCGACGCCATTCTTTTGATATCCGTGCATCTACATCCATACGCAGATCAGTGCACATTCTCTAGATTCACGCCAGCAACTATTTTAAGTTTGAGCCACAGAACTCAATTATTTTGCTGATTCCCGACAATTAATGGTGCATAATCAAAGCTTGCAAAAACATATCAATATATAATGATACGTTGATATTTACGTCCATGAGCCATAACACTTCCAGTAAACCACTGACCGCCAAAGGCCAGCTCCTTGCCGATCTCTTTGCCGAGCGGATCGTCTTTCTTGACGGCGCGATGGGTACCATGATCCAACAATATAAGTTGGAGGAAAAGGATTTCCGCAATGCCTCGTTCGACAACGACAAAGGCGACCTCAATGGCAATAACGACCTGCTCAGCATCACCCGCCCCGACATCATCGAGACGATCCACCGCCAGTTCCTCGAGGCCGGCGCCGACATCATCGAGACCAATACTTTCTCGGGCACCACTATTGCACAGGCCGACTACGGCCTCGAGCACCGCGTGCGTGACATCAATATCGAATCCGCCAAGCTTGCCCGCCGTGTCGCCGATACCGTCTCCGAAGAGCAAGGCCGCCCGACCTTTGTCGCCGGTGCCATCGGACCGACCAACCGCACCTGCTCGCTTTCGCCCGACGTCAACCGCCCGGAATACCGCGCGACTAGCTACGACGAACTTTACAAAGCCTACTACGAACAAGTCGAAGACCTCGTCGCCGGCGGCGTCGATCTGCTCCTGCCAGAAACCGTTTTTGATACGCTTAATCTCAAGGCTTGCCTGCACGCGATCGAAGATTTTTTTGATACGCAAGAAGAACGTCTTCCGGTGATCATTTCGGTCACTATCACCGACCTCTCTGGGCGCACACTTTCTGGCCAGACCGTTGAGGCTTGCTGGAACTCGATCCGCCACGCCAAGCCGCTGTGCGTCGGCCTAAACTGTGCTCTCGGTGCGGACCTCATGCGTCCGTTCCTGACCGAACTTTCCCGCGTGGCTGACACTTACGTGCACGTTTATCCAAATGCCGGCCTGCCGAATCCGTTGGCCGCCACCGGTTACGACGAAACTCCCGACCACACTGGTAGCGCTGTCGGTGGCTTTGCCAAGGACAGCTTAGTCAACATGGTCGGTGGTTGCTGTGGCACCACGCCCGATCACATCGCAGCCATCGTCAAAGAAGTCAGCCAATACGCGCCACGCGCCATCCCAACGGTGGCGCCTGCCCAACGCTTGAGCGGACTCGAAGCCTTCAACATCATCTTGGGCGAAACACCGTTCGTGAATGTCGGCGAGCGCTCGAACGTCACCGGCTCACCGCGCTTTAAAAAGCTGATTAAAGCCGACGATTTCACTGGCGCCCTAGCCATCGTGCTCTCGCAAGTCGAGAAAGGCGCGCAGATCATCGATATTAATTTCGACGAAGGCATGCTCGACGGCGAAGCCTGCATGACTCGCTTCCTCAACCTCGTGGCCTCCGAGCCCGATATTTGCAAGGTGCCGATCATGATCGACAGCTCCAAGTGGTCGGTCATCGAAGCTGGCCTCAAATGCGTGCAGGGTAAGTGCATCGTCAACTCTATCAGCCTCAAGGGCGGTGAAGACGAGTTCCGCGCGCAAGCCGAAAAAATCATGCGCTATGGCGCGTCGACCATCGTCATGGCGTTCGACGAAAAGGGCCAAGCCGCGACCAAAGACGACAAAATCGCCATCGCTGAGCGTTCCTATAAAATTCTCACCGAAGAGGTGGGCATGGATCCGCAGGACATCATCTTCGATCTCAACATGCTCACCGTCGCTACTGGCATGGAGGAGCACAACAACTACGCCGTCGACTTCATCGAAGCCGTCGAAGTCGTCAAGCAACGCTGCCCAGGTGCCCGTACCAGCGGCGGACTCTCTAACATTTCCTTTAGCTTCCGCGGCAACAATCCCGTGCGCGAAGCCATGCACGCGGCTTTCCTGCATCACGGCATCGCGAAGGGTCTCGACATGGCCATCGTCAACCCAGGCATGCTGATGGACTACGATAAGATCGACCCGGCCTTCAAGGTATTGGTCGAAGACGTACTCCTGAACCGCAACGACGAAGCCACCGAGAAACTCATCGATTTCGCCGAAGCCATTAAGGCTGGTACCGTCATCCTCGGCACTGGCAGCCCTGAAGAACGCATCAACGCCGCCATGCTCGAAGGCATGAACGTGTTGCGCGCGCTATTCGAACGCGCCACCGCTGAGAAGAATCCAGAGATCCTCGAAACCTTTCTCAAATCTGGCAGTGGCGCAGTGCCAGAGATTGCGGAAAAAAAAACGGTTGAGCTAAAGGACGACTGGCGTAACGGCACCGTCGAAGAACGCCTGTCCCACGCATTGGTCAAAGGCATCGTCGCGCACATCGACGCCGACACCGAAGAAGCGCGCCTCCAATACCCGCGGCCACTGAACGTGATCGAAGGCCCGTTAATGGCCGGTATGAAGGTCGTCGGGAAACTGTTTGGCGACGGCGATATGTTCCTTCCACAAGTGGTGAAGAGCGCCCGCGTGATGAAGCGCGCCGTCGCCCACCTTCTGCCATTCATGGAAGCCGAAAAAGGCGACTCCACCGAGAGTTCCTCGGCGGGTAAATTCCTAATCGCCACCGTTAAGGGCGACGTGCACGACATCGGCAAAAATATCGTCGGCGTGGTCTTGGCTTGTAACAATTACGAAGTCAAAGACCTCGGCGTGATGGTCTCCTGCGACGCCATCCTCAAGGAAGCGCAAGAATGGGGTGCCGACATCATTGGCCTCTCTGGCCTCATCACGCCTTCACTTGATGAGATGATTTTCAATGCGGATGAAATGAAAAAGCGCGGGTTCACGCAGCCCCTACTCATCGGCGGAGCCACGACGAGCAAAGCGCACACTGCGATCAAAATTGCCCCGCATTATAATCAGCCGGTGGTGCGCGTTGGCGATGCTTCTCTCGTGACTGAGGTTTGTAATAGCCTGCTCAACCCAAAGACTCGCGATGCTTTCGCCGCTGAAGTCAGTGCCGATCAAGAGGCGCAACGCGTCCGCTTTGCTGCCAACAACAAGGCGACTGACTTCCTGCCACTCGCGGCGGCACAAGCCAAGCGCTTTACTTGCGACTGGGCCAACGCGCAACTCAAGGCACCCAACGCGCCAGGCATTACCGTTGCCGACGATATCGACCTCAATGAGCTCAGCCAATACTTCGATTACTCCCCACTCTTCTGGACCTGGGAGCTCAAAGGAGTATATCCCAAAATTCTTGAGCATAAGAAATACGGCGAACAAGCCCGCGGCATCTTTGCCGATGCTCAAGCCCTACTCAAACGTATCATCGCCGAGAAACGCTTCCGCGCCCGCAGCGTCGTCGGTCTGTTCCCCGCCAACTCCGCGGGCGACGATGTCGAACTCTATGATGACGCAGGTCAAACCATCGGCACCTTCTACACTTTGCGCCAACAAAAAAAGAAAGTAAAAGGTGACACCTACTACGCACTGGCCGACTTTGTCGCCCCCAAAGAATCTGGCCAAGTCGATACCTGTGGCGCGTTCGCTTGCTGTATCGAAGGAGTGGATACATTTTCTCAAGAATTCGAAGATGCACACGACGACTACAGCTCGATCATGGTCAAAGCCATTGGCGACCGATTTGCCGAAGCGCTCGCTGAATACACCCACGCTCGTGTGCGTAAAGAGCTCTGGGGCTATGCCTCCGACGAAACACTCAGCAACGAACAACTCATCAAAGAAGAATACCGCGGCATCCGTCCAGCTGCCGGCTACCCGAGCCAGCCTGACCACACCGAAAAGGAAATGATTTGGAAGCTACTCGACGCCGAGGCCAACTGCGGAGCCAGCCTCACCGAAAACTTCGCAATGAATCCTGGCAGCGCCGTCAGCGGCCTCTACTTTGGTCACCCTGAAGCCAAATACTTCCAAGTCGGGCCAATGGCCAAAGACCAGTTCGAAAACTACGCACAGCGTAAAGGGTTCGATCTAGAAAAGACCGAAAAGTGGCTTTCGCCGAATCGTGGCTATTAAACGATAACTTACTCCGGCAACCCACAGCTTATCAGTGCGACTCGGCGAGCAGAAGCTCGCCGAGCACTTAACCCCAAGCAGTGCTCAACCAAAAAGCCCCCGTCATGAAACGAGGGCTTTGTGGCAAATTTAGCGCTCAGCGCGCAAGCTTCGCCCTGCTGGCAAGTTCCCTTATTGAGAGCAACAGCCGCCTTGATCGTCACCTTTTGGTTCTTCGGAGCTGCAGCATTCGCCTTCAGCTTTTGGCTCGTCGTTGCAGCAACCGCCTTCTTTGGCTTCACCGCCACCACCGCAGCAACCGCCACCTTGGTGAATGTGGCCATGCGCTATCTCCTCTTCAGTCGCCGCGCGAACTTCTTGGATCGTCACGTTGAAGTTGAGGTGCTTGCCCGCGAGCGGGTGATTGCCGTCGACAGTGACATCGTCGTCTTCGACTTTAATCACACGAACCGAGACAGGGCCTTGGTCAGTGTTGGCTTGAAACTGCATGCCTGCCTGAAGGTCTTCAACACCTTGAAAACGCTCCTTGGGCACGACTTGCTCCAATGCTGGATTGACCTCGCCATAGCCATTTTCTGGATCGACGCGCACTTCTGCAGTCTCGCCAACGAGCTTACCTGCGAGGGCAGCCTCGAGGCCTGGAATAATGTTACGATGACCGTGGAGATAGACCATTGGTTGTCCCGGTTGAGACTGATCAATCAAATTTCCTTCATCATCTTTAAGGGCGTAGTCCATTGCGACTACTGTACCGTCTGCGATTTGCATAATCTTTAATATTTGTGGTTTCTGCTCGATTGCGGAGCAGAATGAGTAGTCAATATCCGCGTGCCGTCAAAAAGAAAGGGACATATTTCGCCAAACGATTGAGCGGACTAACTGATTTCGAGTGCTTCTGTACGCAAACTCACTTGACGAATGTCCTAAAAATGGGGTTTCTATGCAGTCGCACGTACGCAGCCATACTTTTGATGCCTTCCTGCATTTTCGGCCTATGCCCATTCAAGACAATCCTCTGTTCCGACGCCTCCATAAGCATGCGCAAAAGCGTCTGGTGTTTGATCCCGGGGTTTCACGAAGCAAGCAACTCCCCGCTTATAAGCGCTACATCGAGCTGGAGAGCGAAATGCTCAAGCGCTACCACCAAAAAGGCACTCCTGGCTTAGAGGTGTGTCAAGCGCGTGCCGCGATGGTCGACGTGGTGATCGAGAATCTATTCCTCGCCGCGCTCGATCTGTATGCCACCGAGCATGGCCCGCTGCCCTGCAAGATGGCAGTGCTCGCGACGGGCGGTTACGGGCGCCAAGAGCTCAACCCACACAGCGACATCGACATTATGTTTCTCTACCCCGAGAAAATTTCGGGGAAGCACTTTGCCAAGTTTCAGGAAGTTCTCGCCGAAGAGATTCTCTACCCGCTCTGGGACTTAGGCTGGAAAGTCGGGCACGCCTCGCGCAACGCCAAGGAAGCCATCGAAGAGGCGAAGAGCGAAATCCAATCTAAAAACGCGATTCTCGAATCACGCATTATCTGCGGCTCCGAGCCACTCTATCTCGACATGCAGAGGCGCTTCGCCAGCTACTGTAAAAAGGAAAACTCCAAGGCCTACATTCAGCAACGCCTCGCAGACGAACGCGGCCGCCACGCGAAGTTTGGCAATACCGTCTATCTACAAGAACCCGACATCAAGAATGGCGTCGGTGGCCTGCGCGATTATCAAAACATCCTATGGATGGCCAACATCAAGTTCGGCTATGGTTCATTTAGAGAGATCAACAAAGCTAAATTATTGCGGCAGCACCTACGCGACGAAATGGAAGCCGCCTACGATTTTCTACTGCGCACACGCACCGAACTGCACCTGCAGAATCGACGCCCCACAGACAAGATCGACCTCGAGCAACAACCCACCATCGCTGCGGGTCTAGGCTATCCGCAAGAAGATATATTCGAGCGCGTTGAGGCGTTCATGAAAGACTACTACACCGCCGCGCGCACGATCTACCATACCAGCGAGCTCCTCAAAGAACGACTCGCTCTCTCCAGCGAAGATGACCCGCGCAGCTCGGGCGGCATTAGCTTCCGCGAAGCCCTGCGCGCGCATCAACATCTGCCACTCAAACGCGTCGACGGCTTCATCTTACAGGACAAGGTGCTTTCTCCTGAGCAGAAATCCGTCTTCACCGAAGACCCCTTACGCCTGATCCGAGTCTTCCACTTAATGCAACAGTTCGGGGCCAAACTACACCCCGACCTCAAGTTTCGCATCTCACGCTCGCTGCCACTGATTGACCATGATATTATCAATCATCCTTCAGCAGCAAAGAGCTTTTGCTCGATCCTCAGAAGTCCTGGCGAAGTCTATCCGATCCTAAAACTAATGCATGAGCTCGGCGTGCTGGGTCGCTATTTGCCTGAGTTTGGCCAGCTCACTTGCATGGTTCAGCATGAATACTACCATCGCTATACTGCGGATGAGCATGTCTTGCGTACAATCAAGCATCTCGATGCTGTCTTCCAAAAAAACACTTCCGTCGACACTGCCTACGAGACCGCACTCCGTAAAAATGACGACCCGCTGCTGCTCTATCTGATTCTTCTACTACACGATATCGGCAAGGCAGAAGGCGTTAAAGGTCACGATGTCAACGGCGTCCGCATCGCTCAGCCAATCCTCACACGCTTCGACATTAGCGACGAGCAGCAGGAGCAAATTCTATTTATCATCCGCCACCACTTGGCCATGTCTCGCATCTGGCAGCGTTTTGATCTCGATGACCCAAAGACCGCACACACTTTTGCCGAGTTCATCGAGGACCCAGAGAAACTCCGCTTTCTTTATGTTCATACCTACTGTGATGCCCGCGGCACGGCGCCGACTCTATGGAACGACTATAAAGACACGATGCATCGGACATTGTATCAGCGTACTCTAGAGCAATTCGAAAATAAAGCCGTGGTCGAACAGAAGCGCAAGAATCTGAAGGCAAGTCGCCATCAACTGATGCTTGCCCGCGAGATCGAAGGCGTCGCCAAGGATGAGATCGAAGCTCATTTCGACCGTTTGCCAGAGCGCTATTTCATAAACACCAAGCCCAATGAAATCGAGCTCCACCTGCGCATGGTCAATCAGTTGCTCACTCAAATTCAACAGGCTGATCCGACTGGCACACTCGCGCCCATTATTGACTGGAGTAACGACATCGATCTCAATATGACTGTCGTCAATATTGTTACGTGGGATCGTGCGGGGCTCTTCTACAAACTGGCAGGCGCACTGACTCTGGCTGGCGTAAATATCGTCAGCACTAAAGCGATCTCCCGCTCTGATAATATCTCCATCGACACCTTCTACATTATGGACTTAGAAGGCGGAGCCGTCTCCAACGAAAAAGCCCATACAATTTTCCAAACACACATCGAAGACGCCCTCATGCATGGGCGACGACTCACCAGCGAAATCGAGCGCATGGAAGCCAAGGTGAAAAGCCAGAAAAAGAAGCTGGGCGGCATTCTTCCAGCCCGGCTTCCGCCAACACTCGACATTTATCATGAGCCTTCGCTCAACCACACCATTATTGAAGTGCAAGCAGAAGACCGGGCCGGGCTTCTGTACGGACTCGCACGGCATATTTATTCCAGAGGATTCGATATCAGCTTCGCACGAATTGCGACAGAGCGAGGCCTCGCCATCGACACCTTCTATATCGATAAGATTAATCGCCAAGAGCCGATCAGCGCCAAAAACCTATCGGAATTACGCGTAAAATTAAATGCCATCATCAACGAATAGACATTCGCGACCGTCGAACCAACCATTACGATGAAAGCCGATAAGACCGAGCGCACTGCAATCGATTCACTTTACCGAATCAGTAGCTTGGTATCTGATACCGAGGAGCCCAAAGAAGCCCTAGCCTTGATCCTTCAAGAGATCATCAACGTTCTGCAACCCAGCAGCGCCTCGATCTCTTTGATCAACCCCGACACGCATCGACTTGAATTGGAAGTCTCGCATGGGCTCGCCGAAGACTGGAACGATCTGGACCTCGCGCTCGGTCAAGGCATCACCGGATGGTGTGCACTACATGCTCGCTCCATTATCGTACCTGATGTCAGTCAAGAGCCGCGCTACATCTCTGTCCGTTCAAGCGTCCGCTCCGAAATGGCTGTGCCGATGGAAGACCACGGAGTCGTGATCGGGGTGGTCAACATCGATAGCGAACAACTAAATGCCTTCGACGAGCAATCGCTCAAAATCCTCACCCTGTTGACCAACGAAGCAAGCCGTGTGGTTTCTAGGCTATGGCTGATTCAGCAACTCCGCGTCAAAGCACACCAACTCGAGTCACTGATTAATATGGGGCAAAGGCTCGTCGGCGAACTCGAACAAGACGAAGTGCTCCGCGGCCTCGCTCGAGAAGGTCGCCAACTAATGAACTGCCACAGTTGCGCGCTGTTTCTTCTCACACCCGACCAGAAGCAGCTTAAACTCCACTCCATGGCTGGCCCCCAAGGTGAAATCGACGCGCAGGTCAGCTTCCCCATCGAGGAAAGTTCCTTTGGTGCCGCCATCCACCGATACAAACAAGTCGAAGTCGCCGACCTGCCCTTTACCGTCGAAAACGATTTCATCCACATCGTGCAAAGCGAAGGCCTCGTCTCGATGCTCGCCACACCGATTGTGTTTAACAACAAAGCAATCGGCCTACTCAACGCCTACACCACCCACCAGCATCGCTTCAACAACGACGAGAAAAAAGTCTTTGCCACACTCGCACAACTCGGTGCCATCGCGATTCAAAATGCTCGCCTCTACTCACGTATTTTTAGCTCTGAGGATTCACTGCGACAGAACGAAAAGCTCACCACACTTGGGATGCTCAGCGCCGAGATCGCGCATGAAATTCGCAATCCACTGACGGTGATTAAACTACTCTTCGAGTCTCTCGACCTACAATTCACAACAGGCGACGATCGCCAAACCGACATCGGTGTAATCGGCGACAAACTTAACCAGCTGGAAGAAATCGTCAGCCGCGTGCTCGACTTCGGGCGCAACCGTCAAGGCGCCCACGCACACTTTGATCTCAACGATCTGATCGAAGATACCCTGCGGCTGGTACGCCTCAAACTACATCAAAGTAAAATCGAGATTACCTACCACCCAGCTCCGCAGCCCCTTCTAGTTGAAGTCAACAAAGGCCAGATTCAACAAGTTATGCTTAACTTAATCCTCAATGCCACTCAAGTGATGCCAGCAGGCGGCCGAATCGAGATTACCTGTGTAGGCGATCCCGCCGAGGAGGCAGCCTTCATCATCTGCGACAACGGCCCGGGGATTCCAGAGCGTATACAGCCCGACATCTTCGAATCCTTCCTCACCCATCGCCTAGGGGGAACTGGCCTCGGACTCTCCATCAGTAAGCGCATATTACGCGACCATCATGGCGACATTGAGCTAGTCAAATCCTCTTCCGCAGGCAGTACTTTCCGCTTCTGGCTACCCACGCACTAACTCGTCGAGTCTGCCACAAAGATTACGAATAACTAAGCGCTGATTTTACTTTGAAACTCAAAATTCAACGTCACCACATCTGGCCACTCGCAATAGTCTTGGCCATCTTCATGGCCTCAAGCAGCAAGGATCTCGCTGCGCCGAGCATTGACTTCTCTTACGACAAGCTCGCACACCTCCTAGTCTTTGGCCTACTCGCCACCGCGGTGCTGCGCATCCCGCGCATTTTTAACTTAGGCTGGCGCGGCGTCTTTATGGTCATCGCACTGGTCTCACTCTACGGCGCACTTGATGAATATCGACAGTCCTTTACAGCCGGTCGCTCCGTCGAGCTTGGCGACTGGATCGCCGATACCCTCGGCGCCATCATTGCCAGTATCGTATATTACAAATGGCATAGCTATCGACGCTTTTTGGAGTGGCCTACTTCCTCCCAAAGCCAGCGCACTGACTAATACTTCACCCCACAGCCATATGGCGTGGTGGTTGACTTTTCAACTGGCTCGCCGGCAATTGCGCTGGCATACGCAGCCTTCACATAATTGGTAGCCTTTGCAATATCCTCAGACTTGGCAGATTTAATACTATCAATCGCTCCTTGATAAATCACGACACCCTCGGGGTTGATCAGAAACATATGCGGCGTGGTACGAGCGCCATAGGTACGGCCGACTTGACCTGCAGTATCAAGTAGTAAGGCTGTCGAGTGCGTCTCAGTCGCTTTACGCACAGCCTCTGCTTGGCCTGCTGTAAGATAGCCAGTCTTACCCGGGGCAGACGAGGCGATCTGCAGCCATACGACACCGGCATCTGTCAGCTCCCGCTGCAGAGCCTGCATATCGCCGTTTTCATAATACTTTATCACGAACGGGCAGTTGTGCCGCGTCCACTCGAGGACAACATACTGCCCTTTAAAATCGAAGATTTGACGCTCCACCCCAGCGCTATCGGTTAAGGCAAAGTCGGGTGCTGCGGCGCCAACCTGAACTGTGGCCTTCAAGACCGAGGCACATGCTAGGAATATAACGAAGAAAGATTTATAATGATTCATGACAGTCGATACCGTTTCTCAGCGCTCTTAATTACAAAGGCAACATGCGACTTAAGATCAACATTGTTGACCTTAGTTCAGTGCTTTTTCAACTGCTTCACGCACTATTCCATTGGTCAAGCTCTGCGGCAGTACGGCCACTGCACCATCAGGCGCATACAGCACATACAGCGGCACACCCGAACGACCGAAGCGCTCCAGCTCCGTCGTGATTGCTGAATCATAGCGTGTCCAATCCGCCTCAAGCGCGACCACGCCATATTCCTCAAACAAAGCTTCAGTCGCCTCCGTATGCGTCGCCACCTTCTTGTTCACCTGACAAATCAGGCACCAGCTCGCGGTGAAATCAATAAACACAGACTTCCCCGCAGCCAACTCCGCTGCGACACGTTCACTCGACCAAGGTTGCCACTGGCCATTCTTGGAGACGGAAGTCCCAGTTTCAAAACTTTCATACGCAGCCTTGGTCTCGTTGATTGCATAATAGGTCGCAAAAACGAGCAGCGCCAAACTAATGGCCTGCGCGAATCGCTGTGTGCGCTTCGGCTTCACCGGCACCGACCAACGCCCATAGATCCACGCCGCCAGGCCAGCGACCAGCAATGCGATGAGCAACGCGATCACCGCATCCACTCCTCCGAGACGTCCAGCTACCAGCGCGAGAAACACCACCGCCGCCATCAACAGAAAGCCCATGAACTGCTTGACCGACTCCATCCATACCCCTGGCTTAGGCAAGTAAGCTACCAACTTCGGAAACACCGACAAAAACAAGAACGGCGACGCGAGCCCACAGCCCATCACACCAAAAATCAGTAGCCCTATGGCTGCATTGGTCTGCACTGCGATGCCACTGACCGAAGCCACCAACGGTCCCATGCACGGCGCACCGACCACAGCGGCCAACACGCCCATCCCGAACGAGCCCAGCACATCGTTGCGTTTCGATACCTTGGTGTCCGCGCCGACGAGACTCGTGCCCACCTCAAACACACCCATCAAATTCAGCGCAAACAGGAAGAATACCACCGTCAGCACTACCACGAAGTTAGGGCTCTGCAATTGAAAGCCCCAACCGATCCGCTCACCCACCGCGCGCAGCGCTAACAACACCGCAGCCAGCGCGAGGAAACTCACAACCACTCCCGCAGTATACGCACCGCCATGCAGCAAGGCCTGCGCCCGCGACTGCCCCGAATGCTTCAATAAGGAAAACACTTTGAGCGACAGCACTGGCAATACGCAGGGCATCACATTCAGAATCAACCCACCAAAAAACGCCAACAGCAACCAGCCGGGAAGCCCGAGGTTCAACAAGACACCCTCAAATCCGGTGGCTGCAGGCACTGCACCCCCCAACAACGGCGGCTGCACAGCAGCTGCTTCGGCCCCAATCCTCAGATCGATCGCCCAGTTTCCCGACTGCGATTGTAAAACACCCGCAACGGCAGCACTCGGCTCCTGCAACTGCATCACATCGAGATTTGCGCGTAATTGCACCTGTCCCTCGCCAACCGAACTTAACGTCTGCAGGGCGCTCGGCTCGATCACTCCCCCTTTATCCGCATAAAAATACAAATCACTCGGAATCGCCGAACCGTCCGTCTGCTCGATCGTTAAAACTAATTTCTGCCCTTCCACTGTCGCCGAGACCAGCCACGGTGTAGTCACCTCAGGCAAGCGCGCACGAGCCGCGTCAAACGTGGCCGCTTCGTCACTGTTTAAGGCCTCAGATGCAGTAGTCAGCTCGAGACTTAGACTGGCATCGCCTGGCATACAAAATTGCTCGCAGACCAACCACGACACCTCGGCATGAATCGGCACCGCAGTTCCCAAATCAAACTCCTGCGCAGCTTGAATCGGTACAATCAAGGTCACCGTATCCTCGTAACCATAGTTCATCAGCCCACCTAACTCGATCCGCTCCGGTGCCGGCCACTGAATCTCGCCGGCACTCAAGCCTGCTGGCAGCTGCCATTCGATCTCCACCGGCAGACCACTCGCACCTGGATTTTTCCAGTAAAGATGCCAATGCGGCTCCAGCTTAAAATCTAATGCCACATTAAAGCGTTCGCCTGGCACGACCGCAGTGGTCTCAGCAATCAGTTCTACCGTGACCGCTCCCGCAACCACTGGCGCCGCACGCAACAGACTTGAACCGGCGATTAACCAACTAAACAAAGCAAAAAGGACAACAGATGTTTTCATAAAGCGAAGCAGCATAACTATCCAAACAGATATGCCAAACCCTGAACTTATTCCAATCACTGTTTTAATAAACAACGAAACCAAACCTCGCTCCAACAATTTTTACCTTTGCACCTTTTATCCTTCGCACTTTCATTCGCTACATCATGACTGACCAAGACCTCGGACCAACCGGCGAAATTTGTTTCGACCTCCCCTCTCCGTATCAAGCGCACCCCTGTGGACTGCTGCACTTGCCACGCTTTATCAGCAAATGCCGTAAGCACTTGGCGGGTGAGCTACCGAAATCCTACCAAAAGAATTTCTGCCGCGGCTTTGATCGCTTTTTATCCATGCACCTCGGCATCGATCCCAAGCAAGTGCTCGCTGCGGTCGAAGCCGCTGGTGACGACGAAATCGAACTGGATCGCCTACTCGGCGAATGCCTCCCTGACGACCTCAACGCCATCGAGTGGAACCGAGAAGTCACTCATAAGGGACAAACTAAAATGGGCCGCGAGTTCCTGGCCGAATCGCTGACCAATATGGGGCATCCTGAAATGATCGGTGTGGTCGACAGTGTGATGGACATGATCGATTTCGATGAAGGCCGGATCGCGGGCTTTTCCGATGAGCGCCGCAAGGCGTGGGAGGCAAGCGTTGCAGGTTGAGAGTTACTCGAAGTAAAGCCCAACCCACGACCTCGAACGAACCACTCCTACTGAATTCGCCCCAGTTGCGCACGCACTAGCTCGGCAATCTTCTGCATGCTCGCGGCTGGTGGCAGCTCGCTGAACGGTGCCACGGCATCGGTCGCTTTAGTTAGCTCCGCCTCAAAGGTTTCGACCACCTCTGCAAAAACGGGAAAATCGTGCAAGCGCTTGGTAAAGTCAGCCGACACCGTCTGGTCGCCTGCCTTAAAGCGCGCCATCAGACTGTTGCGCTCTTTCTCGGGCAACTTCTCCAGCAACAGCAGCAGCGGCAGAGTAAACTTACCCTTAGCCAGATCGGTGCCTAGCGTCTTACCGATCATCGACTCTTCGGCGTACAAATCCACCAAGTCATCAAAAATCTGATACGCAATGCCGACATGACGCCCGAACAGTCCCGCAGCCTCGCTAAAGGCCTCGCTGTAACCAGCGATTTTCGCGCCTAGACGGCAGGATACTTCGAATAGCTCGGCGGTCTTGAGCTGAATCACGCGGAAATAGAACTCGCGACTATAGTTCACCTCCCCGCGCTGATAGGTCTGCGCGATCTCGCCAGCACAGACACGCGCTGTCGCCTGTGCCACTGAGCGACAGACTTCGTTCGTATCAAAATCAGAGGCCAATTTGAGCGCGTGCGAAAACAACACATCGCCAATCAATACCGCCGCAGCAGGGCCGTATTTCTTTGCCGCTGTCTCTTGTCGGTGACGTATGTCTGCCTCATCCAAAATATCATCGTGCACCAAGGTCGCGAGATGCACTAATTCGATCACCGAGCCTAACATCACTAGGTCCTTGGCGCAGTTTTCCGCTGGCCCCTGCCAGCCGCTGTAAGCGACCAACATCGGCCGCAGGCGCTTACCGCTGTGGCCAAACACATAGCGCACATGTTCCTGCACTTCAGGCTCCAAATGCTCCACCTGGGACTGCAAAAAGATGTCCAGATCATCCAGATAAGACTTTACCGGTTGGTAAACTTCGGAAAAACCGGCTGCGGCCACTGAATCGGCCTCGGACTGTGAGCGGGATGTCATTTTATTGAGTATGAAAGTTTGAAGGTGTAAAAGTTAAACAATGAATCAACTGATAGAGTTCTTTTTTTGGTGCCGTTGCTTGCAACGGCCAACGCTCAGCCATGAGACATAACTATGTAGGCCGTTGCAAGCAACGACGCTACACCCGATGGAAGCGGTTAATCGCGATGTTTCGGCTCGGTGGGCTTAGGACGGTTCGACTTCGCAGTTTTAATGCTACCGCTGCCTTGCAACCATTTGTTCAGCGCATCTAAGAAACCCTTACGGTCATCGACGTGCACATTGTGCCCGGCCTGAGGAATACTGGCTTGTTTAATATTCGGTAGCCATTCGCGCATTGCTTTGACGTCGCCGCCTTTTACAAAATCGGACTTCCCGCCAGTGATGAGCAGAGTTGGTCCCTTGAAGTTATCGAGCCCGCTGAGCGAGTTCTGACGCAGCACCTGTAAACTTGAATGCAGCACTTCGAGGTTGCACTGCCATTTTAGGCCGAACTCCCCGCGCACCAGGTTCGTCATCACAAATTGCCGCAGTCCCCAATCCGGGATCAGCGGCTTCAACAGTTCTTCCGCTTCGCGGCGATTCTCGATGGCGCCTGCAGGCACGCGCTTCATCGCGCGAAACTCGGCATCGTGATACGGCGGATACTTCTTCGCTGCGATATCGACGATGATCAGTTTTGCGACCACGGCCGAATGGCCGCAGGCAAACCGCATCGCAATCTTGCCGCCGAGGCTATGCCCCATTAGTGTGACGTTTTTTAGATCGTGCACACGAAGATAGGCAGACAAATCGGCGTTTAGCTCAGACCAACGCATCGTTTCCGCATGCGGCGAACTGCCGTGGTTACGCAGATCCAAGATGTGAACATCAAAGCGATCTTTCAGCGCCTTACCGATCGTCTTCCAGTTGCGCGACGCCCCAAGCAGTCCATGCAGAATGACTAATGCGGGTGCTTTAGGATTTTCAAACCGAAGAGAATTGAGCTTTATGGCTGCCATAGGTCCCGCATTTGCCCACGAATGGCATGAATTGTCACGAATCATTTCCGCTAAAGAACGTACCAGAGGATGAAAAGGCTCAAAATCTATCAATTTTCGCTAATGTGCATTATTTTTGATTCGCGTTCATTCGCGTAATTAGTGGGCTCTTTCCTTTCAAACTATGTCCGCCGAGAAGCCCAAGAAAGTAACCCCAATGATGCAGCAATGGCACGAGATTCGTGGCCAGCTCGCTGATGATACTTTATTGATGTTTCGCTTGGGGGACTTTTACGAAATATTCCTACAAGATGCCGAGCGCGGCGCGCAACTGCTCGGCATCACACTGACCCACCGCCACGGCATGCCGATGGCTGGCATTCCTTTCCACGCTTCCGAGACCTACATTCAGAAGCTTCTCGATCAAGGCGTCAAAGTTGCAATTGTCGATCAGGTTGAGACGCCGCAACCTGGCAAACTGGTCAAGCGCGCGCTCACTCGCATCATCACCCCCGGCACCCGCCTCGCCGACACCCAGATCGATGCCCAGCGTAATCACTTCCTGCTCGCACTCTCACTAGAGAAGCAACAACTGCACGCCGCTTGGCTCGACTTGACCACGGGCGAATTTGTTGTCGCCTCCGACGCACGCCCCGAGAATTTGTTCGCGGCCTTTGAGGGTATCGACCCTCGCGAGATCATCGTGCCAGAAAACGCCGCCTCTAATTGGGAAAGCCATCCGGATGCCGCCAAGTTCAATGAACTCTTCACCTCTTTGTGCGACGGTCGCGCTGTGACCAAGATTCCCGACTATCACTTTGACGAAGTCGCCGGCGCGCAATCCGTGATGGAGACCCTCGGCGTCCTCAACCTCGAAGGCTTCGGCATCGACCGCGACCATCCTGCCCTCGGCGCAGCGGGCGCACTAGTGCATTACTCGACCGAAACACTCTGCGCCAAACCGGAGAATCTCCGTAAACTCAGCGAGTACAGCAGCGAGAAGACCCTGCTACTCGATCCCGCGACCCTGCGTAACCTCGAAATCTTCAAATCCGCTGCCAATACCCGCCACGGCTCACTGCTCTCGGCGATGGACGGCAGCGTGACTGCGCCCGGCGCCCGCCTGCTCGAGCGCTGGCTGTGCGCGCCCGAACTCAACCTGATCGAAGTGCAACGCCGGCAAGACTGCGTAGCCGAGTTCGTTGCAGGTCCGGGACTTTCAACCGAGCTGCAAAAACATCTCAAAGGCATTCGCGACATCGAGCGCATTCTCGGCCGCCTGCAAAACCGTCTGCGCAACCCGCGCGAACTTGGCGGCGTGCGCGATACCCTCGCCTCATTACCCGCCATCTCCGGCACACTACTGGAATTCCCCGACACGCCGGTCGCCGCCATCGCAGAGCGCATCCACGACTTTGAGCCACTGTCCGAACTGCTCAACCGCGCCCTTGCCGATGAATTACCTGGCAAGATCGGCGACGGCGGCACGATTCGCGACGGCTTCGACGCAGAGCTCGACCGCATCCGCAGTCTGACCCGCGACAGCCAGCAATGGCTCAGCGAATTCGAACTCGCCGAACAAGAGCGCACCGGCATCAAAAATCTACGCATCCGTTTCAACGGGGCCTTTGGCTACTTCATTGAAGTGACTAAGAGTAACGTCGCCCTCGTCCCCGACGACTACGTACGCAAACAGACCATGAAAAACGCCGAGCGCTACACCACGAGTGTGTTGAAAGAGCGCGAACGCGAGATTCTCAGCGCTGAGGAGAAATCCCTCGGCCGTGAAGAGAAATTATTTAATGCCTTGATTCTATCGATCCTCGAGCATGCCAATGCACTCAAAGAGACCGCCGAAGCACTTGCCGAGATCGATGTACTGATCGGCTGGGGCGCACTCGCCCGCGAGTGGGACTACTGCAGGCCGCAGCTTGACCACTCTGACCAGCTACGAATCAACCAAGGTCGCCACCCCGTTGTTGAGCAAATGCTGCGCGCCGAACGTCTCGGCCTCGCCGGTGCACATGCCTTCGTGCCCAACGACACCAGCCTCTCCAGCTCAGGCGTCAATGCCGACACTCCACAAATCGCGCTAATCACTGGGCCCAACATGGCTGGTAAATCGACTTACATTCGCCAGATCGCCTTGATTGTGCTGATGGCCCAAACCGGGGCATGGGTGCCCGCGAAGAGCTGCCAGATCGGTCTCGTCGATCGCATCTTCTCGCGCGTTGGCGCGAGCGACGAACTTGCCCGCGGCAATTCGACCTTCATGGTCGAGATGAATGAGACTGCCAATATTCTCAACAACGCCACCCCGCGAAGCCTCGTCATCCTCGACGAAATCGGCCGTGGCACTAGTACCTACGACGGCCTCTCCATCGCATGGGCGGTGATCGAGCATCTGCATCCGAAGGACGCTGACGGCCCGCGCACCCTATTTGCCACGCACTACCACGAGCTCACACAATTGGCCAAAACGCAGGCCCGCCTAGAGAACTACTCGGTGGCCGTGAAGGAGTGGAACGACGAAATCATCTTCGTGCGCCAAGTAATTAAAGGCGCCGCCGACCGCTCCTACGGGATTCAAGTCGCCCGCTTAGCGGGATTGCCGACCACCGTGATCGACCGCGCCAAAACGATACTCGAACGCCTCGAAGCCGACGACTCCTCGCACAACCTCCTGCGTAAGCGTATGAAAAAGGAGCAATCTGGCGAAAACACCGACCGCGAAGACGATCAGTTGGCATTATTCTAAAAAGCAAAAGAGTGAGGGCGATGCGCCCTCGTATAGATCAGATCAACGTGGCCGGGTCGCCCACGCTCCTATCCCAATTGTAGTGGAACGAGCTTCCCGCAGGGAGCTTGTTAGCGGCTCCCCAAGCACGCTCCGCAAAACTGAGCGGGAAACATAGTGGAAGCTACTGCTCCTGCTCGCTCGACTTACCAATCACCCCGATAAAGAAGTAGGCCAAGGGGATCAGCGTGAATCCGGCCAACGCCCACCAGAAAACGGACCAGCTACTGAGCTTCTCCGTGACATGCTGCTGGTAGACTACTTCGCAAAAGAAACTGCCGACAATGCCTGCCACGCTGCCGACCAGCAACTGATAGAGTGCTTGTGCTTGTCCGCGCATCGTGTCTGGCACGCGCTTATCAAGGAAGATCCGACCAGCCACCATCGTGAAAGTATAAATCGGTCCGTGTAGTGCGATTCCCAGCCAAATCAGCGCTAGCAGACCCAAGTCTCCTGCCAAGGCAAACAGTGCAAAACGCGCAAGCCCCAACACCATCCCGACGATCAAGAACCAGCGAATACGAAAACGCCCGGCCACCATGCTGAGAAAAAGCATTGAGCCGATTTCAACCACCTGCCCCAACGTCATCTGAGCGGTTGGATACAGGCTACCAAACTCCATCAACATTGTTGGCACCAACATATAAAATGACACACAGGGAATCGCAAATAAGGCTGAGGCGAAGTAAAAAACCCGCAGCTCGCGGACTTTGAGCAGCTTAAACGCAGTCAATCCCAAGGCCGCTCGCCAGCCACGGCTCACGTGGTCCGTCGGCGGCGTGGCTGGCAGCAAGAAACAAAGGAAGCCCATCAAGAGTCGAATATAGGCCGCCCATTGCCCCGTGTCTGCGGACTGATCCAGCGCAAACCAACTAACGATGCAACCGCCCGCCATCCACCCGACGGTTCCTCCAACCGCATACAACGGAAAGCTCTTTGCCGCATTCGGCAGATTCACCAGCTTAATCTTAGTGATTAGGGCAAACATTGGCCCCGAGATCAGCGCATTACAGCCTTGAAAGAACAAATACCAGCCCGGGTGCCAGGCATGCTCCAATGCGAAAAAACCAAGCCACAAAAAGAACGCACCAAAGATCGCCAAAGCCCCCAGCAGTTTCTCCGCATTCATCTTTCGATCAGACAATGCGCCAAACATCAATGCCGAGAACATTGCACACAAGGGCGTCAACGCCATTGCATACGGCAACACCCACCGTACCCCCTGCGCCTCAAGAATATTTGGCAACGACGGCACCCACATGCCTGGCGGCATGAACATCAGGCACATCACCACCCACATCATGTAGCGTCGGTGTTTGAGGGTCATTTGCATAAGTCGTCGAAATTGCTAGCTCAGCGTTCTCAAAGCGCAAGCGGCAAAGCTAATCTGGTAAAAAGCGACAAGAGTGTCGCTACCAGCAGAGTTTACACTTCCAATTAATAGTGAACATATTTACACCTAAAATAATGAGTCTGCGCTACCTATTCATTGATTTCGACAGCTTTTTCGCCTCCGTCGAGCAACAATTTCAGCCGCACCTGCGCGGCAAGCCGATCGCCGTCGTGCAGTCACTAGGTGTTGACAACACTAGCTGCATCGCGGCCAGCTACGAGGCGAAGGCACGCGGCGTTAAGACAGGCACGGGGGTGCGCGAAGCACGCTTCCTCTGCCCGGGCATCCAATTTGTACAGAGCAACCACAGCCGGTACGTGCAGACACACAAGAAGATCCACCAGATCATCCACCAGATTATTTACGTCGATGCCGTGCTTTCGATCGACGAGATGTTTGGCCGCCTACCGCCCCACTGGCAGCCGCCCGCGGTCGCGCGCGCCAAGGCCCTTGAGATCAAAGCCGCTCTCAAAACCAACATCGGGCCCCATATCGGCGCCTCGATCGGCCTCGCTCCGAATCGCTTCCTCGCCAAGCTTGCCAGCAAGCTCGAAAAGCCCGACGGCTTGGTGGCGATCGACTTCGACGACCTGCCTGAAATCCTGTACCGCTTCGAGCTCGAAGACATCACTGGTATCGGTCGGCGGATGCAAGAGCGCCTACGCATCGCGCGGATCACCACTATGGAGCAACTGTGCAATGCCCCGCAGCACAGATTGCACCGCATCTGGAAATCGGTCGAGGGCGACCGCATGTGGTATGCCCTGCGCGGCATCGAAATGTCGCGGCCAGCAACCACCACCCGTCAAAGCATCGGCCACTCCCACGTCCTGCCACCACGTCTGCGCAGCTTCCAGGGTGCGCATGCAACCCTCCACCGTATGCTGCAAAAACTTGTCCGCCGCCTACGCGCCATCGACACTTTTACCGGTCACCTCGAGGTAAAGGCCACCTTCGGCTTCGAGATTCACTGGCACGGCGCAGCGCACTGCTTTCCAACGCAGGATAATGTCACCTTAGGGAGACTTTTAAACAATCTCTGGGCACAACCCTTTGACGACCTGCCAGATCCGACTAAGGTCGGTATCACCTGCACGCATTTAATCCACGCCGACAGCCACACGCCGTCGCTCTTCCCAGAAGACAACCACCCGCGCCGCATGCAGCTACAACACGCCATGGACGCGATCAACCAACAGCACGGTGGTCGTAGCCTCTACTACGCCGACGCCCATCAAGCCCAGCGCTGCAGCGAAGCCGCGCCAATGCGCATTTCATTTAGCCACATCCCGGATCTAGAAATAGAGCGGGAGTAGCAGCGGCGCGAATGTCGCTGCTACATCACATCCAGATCGACTAGGATCTCGCGCGGACTGGAGCCGTTTTCGGGGCCAACGATGCCGCGCTCTTCGAGGGCTTCCATTAAGCGAGCCGCGCGGTTGTAGCCCACACGTAGGCGGCGTTGCAGCATCGAAGTGGACGCACGCTTGGTGCTACGCAGCACATCGATTGCATCCGGTAGAAGCTCATCACCATCCGACTCGCCGGTACCTGCAGTCGGGCCGCCGTCGTCGCCTCCAGCATCAATTTGCTGCTGCACTTCTTGAGCAATCTGCGGTGGATCATTGTTCTCCTTAAGGAATTCGACAATCGCTTCGATCTCATCATCCGAGACGAACGCACCCTGCGCACGCACCAGGCTGGAGGTCCCTGGGGGGATAAACAGCATGTCGCCCCTGCCGATCAACGCCTCCGCACCGCCACCATCGAGGATCGTACGGCTATCAATCTTGGAAGCCACCTTGAAGGAAATACGACTGGGCAGGTTGGCCTTAATCACGCCGGTGACGACGTTCACCGAGGGACGTTGGGTTGCTAGCACTAAGTGAATACCAGCGGCACGCGCGAGTTGGGCGATACGAGCGATACAGGTCTCGATATCGGCAGGCGCGACCATCATCAGGTCGGCGAGCTCGTCAATGATGCAGACGATGTAAGGCAGCTTTTTCTTCGGAACCTCAAAAGCATCATCATCGCGGGGCACTTGCATATTACTCACGGCAGCGCGCTCTTCTGGAGTCATGTCGGCATCCATGGCCTCGGCCTTGGCCTGCTCTTCCTTGTCCTTCATCAGCTTGGCGTTAAAGCCTGCGATATTGCGGACATTGGTCTTGGCAAAGATTTGGTAGCGGTGCTCCATCTCGGCGATCAGCCACTTCAGCGCGCCCGGCACCTTCTTGGCCTCGGTCACCACCGGAATCAACATGTGCGGCAGCGCATTATACATCTGCATTTCAACCACCTTCGGATCGACCATGATGAAACGAAGATCGTCTGGCCCGGAGTGGTAGAGCAGCGATGCGATAATCGCGTTGATACAGACCGTTTTCCCGGAACCGGTCGAACCAGCGATCAGCACGTGGGGCATCTTGGTGAGATCCATCACCATCGGCTTACCTGTTACATCCTTACCTAGCACGACTGGGATCTCCGCATTGGCTTCCCCCCACGCCTTGGACTCGACGATGTCGCGCATGCAGACCGCCTCGGATACCTTATTGGGCACTTCGATACCGACTGTGCCTTTACCAGGAACTGGCGCGAGAATACGCACAGACATGGCCTGCAGGCCGAGCGCGATATTTTTGTCTAGATTGACGATCTTCTCGACGCGAACGCCTGGCGCGGGCTTTACCTCGTAGCGGGTAATGACTGGCCCAGTATGAATCTCGCCGGGAATGACCTTAACGCCGAACTCGTCGAGCGTACGCACCAACGCTTGCATCGTGCCGGCATGGTCTTCTTCGCTAATAGTGCCCGCAACTTGCGGCTCAGCCAATAAGCTGAGCGGTGGAAACACATAGTCGCCGCGGCGCTCAGGTATACTCGCGACGGCTTTTTCTGTCTTCTCTTCTGCAACGACCTTGATCATCGAAGGATCAAACTTCGGCTTCGGCTGCTCGATCGGCGGCTCGGGCTCTTCCATCAAGGGCTTAACCTGTTTAGCCTGTTTGGCCTGTTTGGCCTGTTTGGCTGGCGATTCTTTTTTGGCCTGTTCGCGCTTCAAGCCAGCAGGTGAAGTGATTGAAGCAGGCAGCAATGATGGGCGACGCCCATCGTCATCGGCAGCCTCCTCTTCGTCTTCATCGTCCTCAGCAAGCGCTGGTTGAGATTTCTTGCTGGCCTTAGCCGCGGCGCGGTCCGCCTTGCGTTGTACTTTGGCAGCCGCCGCCTCTGCTTTGGCGAGGCGTTTAGCCTCCCTGCGCTCCGCCCGCAGAGCTTTACGCTCTTCCTTCGAGCCAGCCCGCGCGACAAGGAAGCCGCTATACGCGTTTTGAATATAATCAAGAAAACGGCCGAGGTTATCGGTAAAGACAATCACCGAGCCGACCACGAACCCCGTCAACAGGATCAAGAAACTGCCAAAGGGGCCGATAAACGGCTGCAATATAGTCGCGGCAACAAATTCGCCAAAAACCCCGCCGACGTGTGACGAAAGTTGCTGCGCAAAAATGCCGTCTTGTATCTTCACCGTGCCGATGACCTCCATCATCGCCGCCAAACCAGACGCACACATTAACGAGCCCACGGTTGCAACGCCACTCACCATACGGCGGCGAGGCTGCTGCTGCAGAATGAAGCGAACCCCAGCCCATAAAAGATAGAGCGGAATCAACCACGTAGCGACACCGATAAAATGAAAAGCCCAAAAACTCACTTCTGCTCCAAAGACGCCGACTAGGTTCATTTCGGGCTCAGTGGTGTACACCCGGGACTGCGCAAGCTCGAAATCCCAGATCGCCACAAAGCTACAGAGGCCAATACAAAAAAACACCAGTGCCCACACTGGCCGAGACCCGGCTTTACGTGGTTGCGAGACGACTTTCTTTCGCGCGACTTTTTTCTTCGGTTTTCTGGCCATGGAATGTGTTTTAGATACGTTGCTTTAAATCCAAAAAGAATTCGATTGAATATCGCAATTTAAACAAACTCCTGCATAGAAGTGAAAAATGCAACTCCTAGAATTCACACCTTTATATATGGAACGCGTTTGGGGCGGTCGAGGCCTCGAAGCAAAATTGGGTCGTACGCTCCCCGATGGACAAGTCATCGGGGAAAGCTGGGAAATTGTCGATCGCCCGGACGAGCAATCCGTCGTCGCCTCCGGCCCACTCGCTGGCCAAACGATCCGCGAACTGCTTGAAAGTTCCGCGGCCGACATCCTTGGCCCTGGCCGCGATCCTGCCAAGCCTTTCCCGATCCTCGTCAAATGGCTCGATTGCCAAGATCGCCTCAGCCTGCAGGTGCACCCGCCAGCCGCGATCGCACCCTCGCTCGGCGGCGAGCCAAAGACCGAAAATTGGTATGTCGCTGATGCCAACGCCGATGCCTCCCTCATTGTCGGCCTGAAAAAGGGCGTCACGCGCGAACAATTTGAGACTGCGCTCGCCAACAATCAAGCCGAGGACTGCGTGCACCGCTTCCCCGTGAAAGCCGGGGACTCAATTCTAGTCGAAAGCGGGCGCATGCATGCGATCGACGCGGGTAATCTGATCCTTGAAATCCAGCAAAACTCCGACACCACTTACCGCGTCTACGACTGGGGGCGCGTCGGGCTGGACGGTGCACCACGGCAACTGCACATTGAGGAGTCCCTCAAATCGATCGACTTCGACGACTTTGAACCAGACGCTTTGACCATCATTCCAGGCGAACAGGTGTTGGCTGATTGTAGCGAATTTCGTATTCGCAAGCTGGAATTGCAGCCCGGTGATACCGCCATTGAGCTCGCCGCTGGTGAACAAGCTCGCCTGATCCACATCGTGAGTGGCAGCGTCAAAGACGGAATTTCTGGCCAGACGCTCGTGGGCGGCAACAACTACCTGCAGCCCTACGTCACCAGCGCAACGCTCGTCGCCGAGACAGCAACCACACTGCTGATTACCGACCAGTTCTAGTCGCTAGACAAAGCCAGCAGTCTTACAAGGCAGTTTAGTCCCGCCTCGGAAGCATCTGACATACCATTTGAAGCGCCCCAATGCAGCTGTGTAATAAGGGGCATCTAAGCGAACAATACTTCGCACGAATAATTAAATTTCGCTCTTTTTGCCTAAAACTGCGTCCTTGATCTCTGCGAAGGAATCAACACACTTCCGCGCTAATCTTGAATCAGATCTGCCTTTTTGCACCTGCAAGCGCCAATACTTTTCGAAAAATGACCGACAACAACACAGACACATCCGACGAAACTACTGAAACCGAAGCGGCTGAAGTCGTCGAAGAAACTGCCGAAGAAACTGAAACACCTATCGCTGAAGCCACGCCTCTTGAGAAAGCCGAAGCCGAAGCAGCGGAGATGAAATCTCGCTGGTTACTTTCAGTCGCGGATATGGAAAACTACCGCAAGCGTATCGGCCGCGAAAAGCAGGACATCATTCGCAGTGCTGGGGCTAGCGTAGTGGAATCACTCCTCCCAGTACTCGATAATATGAAACTCGGCCTGCAGGCTGCCGAAAATCATCCCGAAGCAAAGGACGTCACCCTCGGCTTCCAGATGGTTGATGATCAGCTCAAGCGGGCACTCAGCGAACAAGGCCTCGAAGAACTCATTCCAGACGGCGATGCCTTCGACCCGAATTTCCACGAATGTATTTCACATCAATCATCGAATGAAGTGGAGGAAGACAAAGTCATCCAAACTGTCCGTGCAGGTTATCGCCTGAATGACCGACTGATCCGCGCAGCGAGTGTAATTGTTTCCAGTGGCCCTGAAAAAGCATAACCCCCTTTTAGACCACCATGGCACAAGCAGATTTATATGAAACCCTCGGCGTCGCACGCGATGCGTCCGACGATGAACTTAAGAAGGCCTACCGCAAGCTGGCAGTCAAATATCATCCAGATAAAAACCCGGGGGATGCCGCTGCAGAAGCAAAATTCAAAGATATTTCTTCTGCTTACGACAATTTAAAGGACCCCGATAAGCGTGCGGCCTACGATCGTTACGGACACGCCGCTTTCCAAGGTGGCATGGGTGGCGGAGGTGGCGGAGGCCATGATCCGTTCGACATGTTCCGCGAAGCCTTTGGCGGTCGCGGCGGCGGGGGTGGTGGCATTTTCGATGAATTTTTTGGCGGCGGAGGTGGCCAATCCGCGAGTGGAGCAGCTCACGGCTCGGACCTTCGCTATGACCTAGAGATTTCCTTAGAAGAAGCCGTCAAAGGCTGCGAAAAAGAAATCCGCTATCGACGCCCGATCGAATGTAAAAAATGTCACGGCGAAGGCGCCGAGCCCGGCTCGAAGAAGGTGACCTGCTCGACTTGTGGTGGCGCAGGGCAAGTGTCGTCCAACCGCGGGTTTATTAGTTTTCGACAAGTATGCCCTAGCTGCCAAGGCGCTGGGCAAACGATCGAGAAGCCTTGCAGTAACTGCCACGGCGAAGGCCGCGAGATGGATACCAGCACGGTCAAAGTTCGCATTCCTAGCGGCGTCGCCACTGGTTCGAAACTTCGCTCTGCGGGTAAGGGCGAAGCGGGTCAAATGGGCGGCCAAGCGGGCGACCTCTACATCATCGTGCACGTCAAAGAACATGAGCTCTTCGAGCGCCACGACCATGACCTTTTCTGCGAAGTGCCGATCAAGTTCACCCTCGCCGCACTCGGCGGTTCGATCAATGTGCCAACCCTGTTCGGCAAAGGCTCACTCAAAATCCCTGCCGGTACGCAGACTGGCACTACTTTCCGCCTGCGCGGCCAAGGAGTCCCGCACCTACGTGGCAATGGCAAAGGCGATCTACTCATCCGCGTGCAAGTGGAAGTGCCCACCAAGCTCACTGCAGACCAAAAGAAAAAGCTCGAGGAATACGCCGATGCCTGTGGCGATCCGGCCAACCCGATGAGCGAATCCTTCGTCGAAAAAGCGAAGCAATTCTTTCGCTAGGCCGCTAACGCGGGTTTACAAGTTATCGGTTCTTTAGTTTCAGTTGATCAAAAATTAAATCCGAAAACCAATAACTGATAACCAAACAACTCGAACTACATGGCTTATCCAATCGTCATTCTCGGCTCTGGCAGCGGCACCAACGCTGAGGCTCTGTTAAAGGCAGAAGCGAACAAGCAACTCGGCGCGGCAAAGATTGCAGCGATCATTAGCGATCACGAAGACGCGGGCATCCTTGAGCTAGGGCAAAAATATCAAGTGCCCGCGATCTACATCGACCCAAAGCGCAAAGGCGCCCGGCTGAGCGACGAAGCCGAGCAAACTTACATCGAACGCATCGCATCGTTCTCTCCAAAGCTTATCGTGTTGGCCGGCTTCATGCGGATTATCAACCGCCCATTCATCGAAGCTTTCGAGGGGCGCATGATTAACCTGCACCCGAGCCTGCTGCCGAGTTTCCCTGGCATGGATGGCATTGCTCAAGCCTTCGATCACGGCGTAAAGCTCACTGGTTGCACCGTACATTGGGTCACTCCAGCACTCGATGCCGGCCCCATCATCGACCAAAAAGAAGTGCGTATTGAAGAACAAGATACACTCGAATTGCTCGAAAAGAAGGTCCATATCGTCGAGCACCAACTGCTGCCCGATGTCGTCGCCCGCTTGAGTAAGGGTAAGATTAAATCGTTGTAAATATTATTGACCTAGCACCACTCGATGGAGCGCCTCGCCGCTCGCTTAGTGCGATTGCACCCGCTGTTCAGTTCCAGCATCTAACTCGTACTTCACTTTTTCAGACTAATTACCATGGGCACACAAATTGAACTTCGCTCCATTATCCCCGACGAAATGGCTGACCTCCTTGACGGTCATTTTTTCGAAATCGAGTCCGCCCACTGGGGTATCATGCAAAAAGAGGTCGACGACCCTTTCGAAGTGTTTGGTATCTTCGCCGACGCCAAGACCGGACACGCGGCACTTGCCGAACTACGGATCGAGTTCCCCAATTTGCCCGAGACATTTACCGAAACCGTGATTGAAGATGCAGATTGGCAAAATGCGTATAAAGAGTTCGTCAAGCCATGGAACGATCGACAGTTGCACTGGATTCCGCTCTGGGACCGCGACAGCCTCAAAGCGCCCGCCGAAGCCGCGGTCGTCTATCTTGATGCTGGCATGGCCTTTGGTACAGGTGCTCATGAGACGACACGCCTGTGTGCGCGACGACTGCAAGACTATCGCGATGCCAATATCGACCAACTGGATACGGCCGAGTTAATCGACGCAGGCTGCGGCTCTGGCGTGCTCGCACTTTCGGCTGCAGTGCTTGGATTCAGAAAGATCCTCGGGTTCGACTTCGACCCCGAAGCGATCGTCGTTTGCCACAGCAACGCCGACGAGAACGCGCACATCCCGAAACCCGAATTTGAGGTAGCTGATTTGGAAAAAGGCCTCAAAGGCAGGCAGGCCGACTTGTTACTGGCGAATATTCAAACCGACGTACTGATTCCACACTGCGATCCCGTCGTGCATGGCGTCAAATCAGGCGGCACTCTAGCGCTCAGTGGCATTCTAGTCAAAGAGCTCAACCTTGTGCGCTCGCACTACGAAGCTAAATTTGCCGAACTGCGCCCAGCAGACACAATTAGGGTGGATTCGCGGCAAGACGGCGAATGGGGTGATTTGCGGTTCGTGCTGTCGTAATGCTATCAGATTTAGGTCTGTGGATTTCGCCCTATTCCGTGCTTGCGATATAAAACCAGACGCTCACATAATGCCCATCTAATGCAAAATATTGGCGAACGATTTGAAGAGGCACGTAAGCGCAAGGGGATTTCCCTGCGGGAGGCCGCTGAGGCGACTAAAATCCGTAGTGATTTTTTGGGAAACATCGAACAGAACAAGTTCAATTTCAATCTCCCTGAGATCTACAAGCGCGGATTCCTCAAAAGCTACGCACGCTATCTTAAGCTCGACCCTGAAAATATCCTCACGGACTACAGTGCGCATTTACTAAGCAAATCCCGCAACAGTTCCAAAGGAGCCGAACTTTTCGGCAGCATGGACGTCAAGGAAACATCGACTGAACTGGCGGGTGATCAAAACGAAGAGCCTTCCTACGGCAGAATTTCCGCGAATGCTCCCGCTGACGAAACAGAGGAAGGCGAGCCAAACCTTGAAGACGAGAGTGAAAAGATTTTTTATATTAAAGCGGGGCTAGTTGCCGTCGGCACAATCGCACTCGTCGTGGTGATCTTTAGCCTAATTAAAGCAATTTTAGGCAGTGGCGACGATCCTGTGATTGAAACCAATGATCTCCGCGATCCTGCTGCGATCACCGAAACAGCTAAATCGACCGAGCCGAGTAATCCTGCAAGCCCCGAAGAAAGCATCACTCTGATTGCCAGTGGCAATGTTTATGTTCTCGTTAAACAGCGTAACGACAACCAAGATCTCCTTCGGAAAGCACTCAGTGGTGGTGAAACCGTCACCCTCGCAAAGAGTGGCCCGGTCGACATCTTATTCACCGCAGGTGAGAATCTAGTGATCATTAATCCAGCCGGCGAAAAGCTACGTCCCGAAGGCGAAGGCACTGCAAAGATTTCGATCCCGTAGAGCGTCAGTTAAACCTTAAACCACGCAACCCGTGGCGCACTGTTTTACTCGCGCGCACTGTGCTCCGTACCACAGGCGCAGCATCTCTGCGAAGCAGATCTCTCTACAATCCCACCGAGAGTGATGACTGGCTTGATGCCAGGAGAATTCCTTTAGTTTACACCGCACCCAGACGGTCGTAGCCCAACAGGCTTGCCTAGCACCTCACCATATACAAAAGCCGTGCGTGCTGCGGCGTGATCGCGCAAAACCGATCGAACCGATCCCGCAGGTAAGCTCCCGCGAGTCGAACGAGACTGCCCATTCGGAGACTTCGCTGCTGTAGTCGGCCGGCCCGCCTGACGCCTGAGCGCTTCGGCGCGACGCTTAGTCGCTTCGATCTGCTCTAAGCGAGCCTGCATTTGCTCTTCGTATACATTGTCCGATGTATTCCAAGAAAAACGATCATCCACTGTGGACGCTTGAGGAGTCGGCTCCACGTGCGGTGCGCGTTGATGAGTTTCCTTGTGCCGCTCGACGACCCGCTTGTGTAGCTCACGATGCGCCACAACTGGCTCTGGTGAAGACGTAGGAGTCGCCGTCGCCTCTCGCCGCTGCATGATTTTGCGACGAATCGCCTCCTGAACCTGGCGCTGACGCGCGGCATCGTCACTATCAGCAGATTCACGCGGCAAAGTCGGCGCCCCTGGCGAGTCCTCATCCTTACCCTTAAAGATCTGATTCCCAAAGAGGTAGATTGCCCCAAAGATGAGGCCACCGACGACTTTTAAAATCTCTTCTAAACTTTCCATATAATCTGTGGATTTGAGTGTAATGAGGCGGCCATAACGACCGCCTCAATCATTCAAATACTCTATTTCTTCTCGTCCCCCTTAGAGATCGAGTCGCGCATCTCCGTATCGGCTTTGATGTTGTTCATCTTGTAGTAGTCCATGACTCCTAGGTTGCCGGAACGGAAGGCTTCAGCCAATGCAAGCGGCACCTCTGCCTCTGCTTCGACGACTTTCGCCCGCATCTCTTCAACCTTGGCCTTCATTTCCTGCTCGAGTGCCACCGCAGCCGCACGACGCATTTCCGCCTTTGCTTGAGCGACGTTCTTATCCGCTTCCGCTTGTGATTCTTGTAGTTTCGCACCGATATTTTCGCCCACATCCACGTCGGCGATATCGATTGAGAGAATTTCAAATGCCGTGCCGACGTCGAGGCCGCGCTCCAGTACCACCTTAGAGATACTATCCGGCGACTCCAGCACTGACTTATACGAATCAGCCGAGCCAATGGTCGTCACAATCCCCTCACCTACACGGGCAATAATCGTCTCTTCGAGCGCGCTACCGACGTAGTTATCCAGGTTGGAGCGCACCGTCACACGGGCGCGCGCCTTCACTTGAATGCCGTCTTTGGCGACACCATCAATCGTCGCCCGCCCGCTATCTGCCGCGGGGCACTCGATCACTTTCGGATTAATCGAGGTGCGCACCGCTTCGAGCACGGACTTGCCAGTTCCCTTGGTCGCAAGATCGATTGCACAGGCGCGCTGCCAGTCGAGGCCGATGTTGGCCTTGTCTGCGGCGATGATCGACTGCACTGTTTGAATGACATTACCCTCGGCGAGATAGTGTGCTTCGAGATCGTTCGCGCTGACCTCAATGCCCGCCTTCACTGCAGTAATCCGTGCGTCCACAATCAACGAAGCGGGCACACGGCGCAGGCGCATCGCGATCAAAGTCGGAAAGCCGACAGTTGCACCCGATAGCTTGGCACGGAGCCAAGTCATAAAGAAGGTCGCGATGACCAAAACGAGAACCAGAATGAGGAGCGCCAGAATTCCGGCCGCACCGAGTTGCCAGCCACCTAGGGCGGCGAGAGGGAGGATGAATGTAGTCATAGTTTTTTAATGATTAATTTGAAATTGTCTTGGCCCACAACCGCAATCGCCTGATCACGCTCAATATAGCCATCTTGTGAATAAGCTTCGTAGCTCTTGCCTTCAACCGCAATCTTTCCAGACGGATTTAGGCGAGTTAAAGTCAACCCTTCCTTGCCTATCACAGAATCTTCAGCAACCGCCGCACGCGTATGTCCGTCAATGGCAGACTTTAAGAAAAACTTTTGGCCGAAAGAAGTCTTCCCAAGCAATTTGAATTCCACAAATACCAATATTGTCATCAACAGAATCGTGCCGAAGAAAACCGCACCGCCACCCATCAGCCCGTACGTATCATAGCCAATCCAGGAGGCTGCGAGCAGGCATAGGGCGGATAAGACGCCAAGAACTCCTCCGGGGAGTAGCACTTCGAAAAAAACCAACAGCACCGCAGCTGCGGTAAAGCCCAAAATCATACTCATGTCGCGACCGCCTCCACGATCAGCTCGAAATCACTACTCCTAACAACTCGAATGCAGGCACCGCTCTCAATAATGCCGACCGAGCAATGTGCCTCATAGCGCTGCCCCGCAATCTCGACTCGGCCGCCGGGATGCAGTGGCGTGAGCGCGATCCCCTCGCTGCCAGCTTTCGGCAGTATCGATTCCCTCGCTTCACGAATAGCCGGCCCATCGCCGCCAGCCGCGGTGTTCAACACAAGTTCTCGCTCAATCGAAGAGCCCTTAAATAACCGCGACACAATCAACGCCCCAATCAATGCAATTGAAATGCCGAAAATAAGTTGCACCAGTGGCTCGGCAAACATTTCAGGCGACAGCACTATGCCACCCCCATCGCTACTAGACGGCCAATAATCGACCATCGTCCACAGCAATGAACCGACCATCAGCGCTAATCCAGACAAAGCGAACACCACTACCCCTGGCAAAAAGAGCAACTCCACCAGCACCAGTAATACGCCTAAAACAAAGAAGAACACTGTCTCATTCCCTGCCAGCCCTGCCACATAGTGACTGGCAAAGAAAATTCCTAGCAAAATCAACCCGCCGATGCCGAAGACCCCAAAGCCAGGAGTCTTAAATTCGATGAACAGCAACAGCGCGCCCAAGCCCATTAGCACTGGAGCGATGGTATTCATCCACTTCGCGATTTCTTCTGAATAACTGATTTCAAAGTCCCGGATAGCATAATTGCCCTCCCCCAACCGAGCATCGAGCAAGTCTTTAATCGAATCGTAGATTCCTTCACCCAAAAGTTTATGCGGCGGATCTCCATATTCTTGCACCGCTTCCGACGCGGTCAGGGTCAACAATTCCCCCGCTGGTTTGATCACTTCATCGCCAATCTTTAGCTCGAACTCGGCGTCGAGCATCGCCCGCACCACGTCGGATCGGTATGGATAGTCCTCGGTGATCACTCGGATGTTCGCACGTAAATAACTCTCGATCTTCTGCTTAGCGGTCTCCGCAACATCCTCGCCAGTGCCCTGAATCACTGCCGAAGCACCGATTTTACCACGAGGCGAAAAATAAATCTCCTGCGTTGCGGCCGCAATGAAAGAGCCTGCCGAGATCGCATCATCATTCACGTAGGTCGCGGTAATGCCGTCGAAACGATCCAGCATCTCCATCATCTCCAGCGTGATGTCTACCCGCCCGCCTGGAGTGTCCATGTCGAGGACCACCATACCGACGTCGTTCTCAATCGCCTCCTTCAAACCACGCCGTAGAATATACAAATTCGGCGTGCTAATCGCCCCGGTAATCGGGATTACATAGGCATCAATTGGCTCCGCAGTCACTGGCACTACTTCTTGCGCAAGCAAGCCAGCCAGCGGCAAACAGGATAACGTAAGGAGTAAAAGGCAGAAACGACAAGTCGCCATAGAGTTTTAACAATGAAAAATTAAAGGCAGAAAGCAAGTGCGGACGACTCAACTTATCTGTAATTGTGCCACATCGCCCGCGAAACGGAGAGCGATGACGCCTCTCTAGTTCGATGGACGATCGCTGGCTAGGTCTCTACGAACTGTTCCATGATAATTATTTACGCATTACCCACGGTCCCCTGCCGCACTCTCTTTAATCTGGCGCTAGACAAGTGCAAAAAAAATCTTTCAACTCTAGTCCAATGGAAACGATTGATTATAACGGCATCACGCTGCATCGCTGGCACTGCGGGCCTTCGACCTTTCTCGCACGCCCAGAGCTAGGTGCGCGTCTAATGAACTGGAACCTTCAAATGCCTGACGGCACTGTGCGCGATGTTATACACTGGCCCGAAGAGGCTGATTTTGAGCACTTTGATAAAGTCCGCGGAGGCAATCCAATCCTCTTCCCATTCTCTGGCCGTAGCTACAACGAAGGCGAGATCGGCTATTGGCCCGATCAGGACGGCACAGTACGGCCGATGCCGATGCATGGATTCACGCGAAATGGTAGATTCACAGTGGTCGCGACCAACGAGGCTGGCTTTACCGCCGAACTGCTACCAACCCAAGCAGACCACGAAGCCTATCCCTATGACTATCGTTTCACCGTACGCTATGAATTCAGCGAGCTGAAACTACGAGTTACGCTGTCGCTGGAAAATTTAGATCACCACCCGATCCTCTGGTCGGCGGGGCACCACTTCTACTTTACATTGCCCTGGCGCGACGGATCAACCCGTGGCGACTACCAGTTTAAGATTCCCGCCAAAGAGTGCTATATCCAGAACGGCGACGGAGCACTCGAGCCAGTCAAACCCTTTGCCAAACAGGGCTCTTTTGGCAGCACCGAAAACAGCAATCGTATTTTTACAAAATTGCACGGTACTTCGACCACTTTCGGCCCAAACGACGGCAGCGAAGAGATACGCATGGATATTTTGCAGGATACCGAGACCGCATCGCCAGCGAATGCGTTGATTCTTTGGACAGAATTCAAAGATAGCCCGTTTTACTGCGTCGAACCGTGGATGGGGCCGCCAAATAGTGCGGAACACGGCAAAGGCCTGCATACTGTGGCGCCTGGCGAGCGCTCCAGCTTCACTGTTGAAGTGACGATTTGATCGATGCGGAAACTCTCGCGCACTCAATCTTAGCATATAGCCCGTCGCTAAGAAAATTAAATCTGCTGTCTTTACGTCGCGAATCCGGGGTTCGCAACACGATAAAGACTCAGTCGCCTCGCCCAAAGCCCGCTCGCAGCCTAGTTTTTATCCAAAATAAGGCGGGAAAGCCCCTAAAATTAACTCTGGATATACGCCCCCGCGCCGTCACAATGCGCTGGAAGTTTAAAGTCATTTAGGCACATCCGTTATGAAAATCATCATCGTTGGCGCCGGCGAAGTCGGCCACAATCTTTGCACAACACTCGCTGCCTCTGGGCACGACGTGACCCTCATCGAACGCTCTGCACAACGCTGCGAGAAGCTGGATGAGGAACAGAACGCACGCATCATCTCTGGCAACGGCAGCTCTGCACGCCAATTGATCGAAGTCGATGTGGCAGAGTGCGACGCTTTTCTCGCGATGACCAGTGATGACCGCACCAACATCATCTCCTGCTCACTCGCCAAAGGGCTGGGCGCTAAAAACACGATCGCCCGGATCCATGACGAGACCTACAGTGATAACTCGGTCATTAACTATCAACTACACTTCGGCATCGATCTTCTGGTAAATCCGGAAGCAATCTGCGCCGTAGAACTGGCTAAAGAGATACGTGGTGCGGGTCGCGTAGCCGTAGAAAACTTCGCTCGCGGGCAGATCGAAGTGCAGCAACAACGTGTCGCCGCTGGCTCTCGCCTGATCGGCAAACAACTCAAGGACCTAAAATTCGACCCTCGTGTACGGATTGGCTACATTCAACGCGACGGCAAGTGCGAGATCGCCAGCGCAGAAAGTACGATGCAAGTGGACGATCTGGTCACACACTTCGGCCATCCTGAAGCCCTATTTGCCCTGCGCCAAAAATTCGATCCAAAACACAAAGCCGACCTCTCACGAGTCGTGCTCTTTGGTGCCAGCGAGACTGCAATCAATTTAATTCAGCTGCTAACTAATCCACGCTTCAAAATTCGTGTGATCGAAAAAGATCCCGAGACCTGCCGCGCACTGGCAGAGCGCTTTCCACACATCACCGTGATTCATGGTGATGCGACCTCATTACGTCTGCTCGAAGAGGAGCAAATCGGCAGTGCCGACTATTTCGTGGGCTGCACCAAAGACGATGAGGAAAACATCCTGACCTGTATTCAAGCCTCTAAGCTCGGCGCCAAACACGTGCAACTAGTGATCAACAAGGGCGACTATGATGAACTTCTTGGTATGCTAAAGACGACGTTGGCGATCGAAGTAGTTGTCTCGCCACGCCGCGCCACTGCCGAATTCATGCTACGCACCTTATCGACAGAAACTGTCGCGACACTTGCCGATTTACCGAATCAGGGAGTACGCATACTCGAAGTGCGCATCAGTCACTCCAGTCCATGTGTCGGACGTAGCGTCAAAGACCTGCAATTTCCACGCGGGAGCCTCTTGGTCGCTCTACAACACAAATTCAAAGCCAAAGTCCCCGCAGCAGATGATGTCATTCTTGCCGGCGATCGGATCGTCGTTGCGGTCAACCACGAGCAAGAAAAAGCACTGCTAGAGCGCCTCGTCTAAACTGTGAATACCCCAATCATTTATAAGCTGCTAGGCATGGTGCTGCTGGCTCTGGCCGGAGCATTCGGCCTCTGCGTCATCGCGGGGCTAGCCAACGGCGAGACCTTTGCCGACCAATCCTTGCAAGCCTTCGCGACCTCGATCGGGATAACTTTTGCGCTCGCCGCGCTCTTTTTGCTACTCGGCCGCAACGGACAAGCCAGGCTCTTTCGCCGTGAGGCACTCTGCGTCATCGGCCTATCATGGATACTCGCGACCATCGTTGGAGCGATTCCATATCTCCTCATTGTCGAGCAATGCGATCTCTCCGATGCGATCTTTGAGAGTTCGTCTGGGCTCACCACCACTGGTGCGACCGCCTTCCCGAAGTTTTACGAATTCCCAGAGAGTCTGTTGTTTTGGCGCTCACTTAGCCAATGGGTCGGCGGTCTAGGGGTGGTCGTATTTTTCGTCGCGATCCTTTCCTCGCTCGGTGCCGGCGCAAAAATTCTGTTTAGTAATGAGTCTTCGGGTACATCGGCAGACTTTGATCACGGCCGTATTCAGAGCGGCGCGTTCTACCTGATGCTCTATTACTTAGGCCTTTCGGTTACCTGTATGGTCGCCTATGTGATGGGAGGGATGAATTGGTTCCAAGCGATCAACCACGCCATGACCACCATCGCCACGGGTGGGTTCAGCACCGAACCCACGAGTATCCAGCATTTTCAGAGTGCGACAATCGAATGGATCTCGATCGTATTTATGACGATTTCAGGCACGACGTTCGTATTTGCGATACGGTTGCTTCGCGGGCGTACCAAGGGACTAGCCAGACACAACGAAATCTACTGGTTCTATGTGATACTCCTCACTAGCACTGCGCTTCTGACGCTCTACCTAGTCGAGTTTACCGGCGAGCTCCCAGACCATAACAGTATCCGTGCCGCAGCCTTCCAAGCCGTTTCCATAATGACGACGACTGGCTATACGACCATGGACTACGACACTTGGTTGCCCTCTGCCAAAATGTTACTACTTATTTTGATGTTAATTGGAGGCTGTTCGGGCTCGACCAGCGGCGGAGTTAAAGTGGTGCGCGTCGTGATCGCGTTGCGGGCCGCAGCGCAAAGCGTAACGCAGTCCTTCCGCCCAAATGTGACTAAGCCAATGCGGATGGGCGGCCAAACCCTCAGCCAAGGGACGATTAATAGCGTGATCCTCTTTTTAATGCTCATGCTTTTTCTAGTGGTCGCATCGATGCTCTTTGTCGTGTCCAATGAGCCCGAACTCACTTTCGTGGCCTCATTCTCGGCAGTTCAAGCTACCTTATTTAATATTGGTCCAGGCTTCGACGCCTTCGGCCCCACCCAGAATTTTCATTTTTTAAGAGATTCAACCAAAGTCTTTCTTTCTCTACTGATGATCCTCGGGCGCCTTGAACTCTACGCCGTGCTTGTCCTATTTTCTCCATCGGTGTGGAAACGATTTTCATAGCCAACGGCGGCGTGGCGGGAGTGACTACGCTCAGTGGCACTGAACAAGAAAAATTCATCGTCGATTAGTGGTGATGGAAGGGAGAGCGACTCGCCCTCTTTTGCGGCAACACAGATTCAATGTGGGCGAGTCGCCCACACTCTTATCGCGGTCAATGGTTCAAACACCCCCACAACATGGGATCCGTTGCCTCACGGATAAAACGGACTGTCGTTTCGATCGAAACTTTCCCACTGATCGACGATGAGCCAAAAAAGCCCGCGAATCATCGCGGGCTTTAGAAATTGATTCGGCATCAAGCAGATCAGCCCTCGCCATCTTCGCCAATCGCTTCAACTGGGCAGCCTTCGAGCGCTTCCATGCACAGTGCGATGGCCTCTTCGTCATTCGCCTCGGGTTGCTTGTGCACAAAGGAATACCCTCCGTCTTCGTTTCGGGTAAAGAAATCCGGAGCAGTTTCACGGCACAGATCACAGTCGATGCATTGCTCATCAACATAGAACTTCCCCTTAACATTTTCCGGCCATTTTTCGTCTAAGTCTGCCATGCTGCGAAAATTGATACTTTCTCTTGTGAGTCAAGCGGGAAGCCCACTGAGACTCATTTGCTCCAAATCAGAAGCTTCGTTTGCAATTCGCGCAGAATCTCTATTTCCTTTGATACTCGTATACACGGGAACGCTCTGCTTCGAATGCGGTCTAGTCGTGTGCGAAACCTTTTACGTTTAAATTTCTATGCTCTACGACCGCCCGTATATGCGCCAAGCCCCTGAGCCTGTCGCCAAGCAGACCAACGCAGTGACGGTTCTCCTGATTGTGACGATCGGCATCTTTGTCCTCCAGCAAGTACTGAATGTCAGTTTCCCTGGAACTGGCGGTCGCCAGAATTTGTTTCTTACCGACTGGTTTGCATTGAGCGCAGACAACTTCAAAGACCTCAAAGTCTGGACCGTCTTCAGTTATGCTTTTCTGCACAGTACCACGACGATTCTACATCTTCTGGGTAATATGCTGGGCCTGTTTTTTATCGGCCGAATTTTGGAGCCACTGCTAGGGAAGCAACAGTTTTTGATCCTCTATTTCGGTGGCGCTGTGGCCGGAGCACTTACTTATCTGATCTTTCACTTTGACGGCAATAATACCGTCGTCGGCGCCTCAGCAGCAGTGTTTGCACTGCTCGCCTTCTTTTGCCAGCGCCACCCCGAGCAGCCTATTACGTTACTGCTGTTCTTCGTCATTCCATTAACCGTTAAACCAAAGTGGCTCTTTTGGGGGCTACTTGGCTACTCTATCTACGCACTCATCTTTACCGAACTGGCCGGGACTTCACACGTCGCGCATTCCGCCCATCTCGGCGGCTTCCTCGTTGGCGTGCTCTTCTTTCGCTATGTCTACAATGGCAATTCCTCCTTTGCTGCGGCTCGCAAGCGGCCAAGTATCGAAATGCCGGAATGGTTTAAACGCCGCAAAAGATCCGCAGCCCAGGCCAGCTATCAAGTGAATCGCCCGACAACGAGCAACAATGACCTGCAGAAAGAGGTCGATCGTATTTTAGATAAAATTAATGCCTCTGGCTTTGGCTCGCTCAATCCTACCGAGAAAGCGACCCTCGACCAAGCCAAGGACATCCTTAGTAAATAATCGCCTTACCTGCATACTTTCCCACCTGTTCATGACTTCTACATTTAATACGATTGCCCGCCTAGCCTGTGTCTCTCTCGCCTTCCTCATGCTCCAAGGACCTGCTTACGCTGGATTTGAGCAGACCAAAGAAATGGCAGATCAAACCCGCTGGGTGATGAACACCATCAATTCCCGCCATTATCTGCACGGCAAGATGGAGAAGCTCAACGGCACCGAAATCGTCGAGGCCTTCACGGAATCGTTCGACTATGCCCGCATGTATTTCCTACGTAGCGAGGTCGATGACTTCGTCTTCCGCTTCGGCGATGCGATGGAAGATTTTCTGCAAAAAGGTAACCTCTACGCAGCCTTTGAGATCTACGCGGCCTATCAAGCCAATGTCCAAGAGCGCACTGATTGGGCTTACCAGCGACTGACCCAAGACTTCGATTTCAGCCGAAACGAAAGCTTCACACCCGACCGCCGCGAAGCGAAATGGCCCACCACTGCAGAGGAGAGCAGCGGCCTCTGGGAGCGTCGCCTAAAATACGAAGTTCTCAACGAGCTTCTTTCACTCGCTGGCGAAGAAGAAGAAGAAGAACAGCTCGAATATGGAGAAACCAAGAATCCTGACAACGTTGAAGACCAGAAAGACGACAGCTTTGACCCCGCCAAGATTCAACGTCTCCTCGAAGACCCTAAGTTTATGGTCGAGACGCTCGACGCTGCGCGCGAGAAGATCCGCCGCCGCTACGAGCGTAATCTCACCTACATCGTCGATCGTGAAGCTACCGAAGTTCAAGAGTCCTTTATCAATGCAATGACTCAGCTGTTTGATCCACACTCCAGTTTCCTCTCTGCCGACACGCTTGAAAGCTTCAACTCTGCGGTGCAGAACTCGTTTGTTGGCATCGGCGCCCTGCTTCAGGACGACGACGGCATTTGCACCATTAAACAAATCCTTCCAGGTGGCCCTGCCGAAGAATCTGGCCTACTACATGACGAAGATAAAATCCTCGCCGTGGCACAGGGTAAAGACGGTGAATTTGAAGACGTCGTTGATATGCAACTGCGCTACGTCGTGCGCAAAATTAAAGGTGAGAAAGGCACGATCGTGCGCCTCCTCATTCGCCCTGGCTCCGCTGGCGATCCATCTGCCCGCAAGGATATTTCGATCACCCGCGGCGAGGTCAAACTCACCGCCAACCTCGCATCTGCAAAGTTAATCGATCTTCCGACAGCCGCCGGCGAACTCATTCCTGTTGGAGTTATCGAGCTACCCTCTTTCTATGGTAACATTGGCGCCGGCGGTACGTTGACCACAACTGCTGGCGACGTCACCGAACTTCTCAAAAAGCTAAGTGCCGCTGGGGCACAAGGCATCATTCTCGACCTTCGCATGAATGGTGGTGGCCTGCTCAGTGAAGCGGTACGCGTGGCCGGACTGTTCATCCCCATCGGCCCCGTCGTGCAAGTGCGTAACCCCGATGGCCGCACTGATGTGCTTTCCGATCGTGACCTTAATCTCGAATGGAGAGGTCCGCTGATCGTGCTGACTTCACGCTTCAGCGCCTCCGCCTCAGAGATCGTCGCTGGTGCGTTGCAAGACCACGGACGTGCGCTCATTGTTGGTAATAGTTCGACGCACGGCAAAGGCACCGTTCAGGAAGTTTACCACATGAACAGCCGACCCGCATTTTCTTGGTTCCAAAATGCCGCGCAGCCACAAGCCCGACCCGTCGCCTCAAAAATCACCATTAAACAATTCTACCTGCCTGGCGGCAGCTCCACTCAGCTCAAAGGGGTGCCCTCAGACATCGCCTTGCCATCGGTAAACGAGTTTCTGCCTATCGGTGAGTCCGATCTACCACATGCTCTAGCTTGGGATAAAATTCCCGAAGTCGAGTGGTTCAACGACTGGAAGAAACTCCGTATCTCGACCCCAGAAAAGCCCGAATTAAAGACCGCACTCGCTCAAAACAGCACGGCGCGACAGGCGAGCCTAGCAGAATTTGCATTCCTTAAGGAGCAGATCGAGTGGCGCAAAGCACGCTATGAAGAAAAGGCGATATCGCTCAACCTTGAGCAGCGCATCGCCCGTAAGATCGCAGATCGGACATACATCGACAGCATGGACGATGCCTACGAGACGCTCTGCGAGACCAACTACGTCGAAGAAGAATTTATCCTAAAGATTGCTGAAGAACAAGATACTCTCTCAAAGCAGAACCTGCTCGAAACAGGAGAAGCTGAAGCCGCACTCGCGGCCGAACAAGCTGCGAATGACATTGCGGCGGGCATCGTAGCAGTCGAAGAAGAAGAAGATGATGATGATGAAGACAAGCCAGACTTCGACATCTACCTGCGCGAAAGCGCCCGCATCATGGCCGATTGGATCGAAATTGAGACTACTGACGACACTGCTGTCACCGCCACTAAGGTCGCTGCATCAGCGCAGGCACTGTAGAAAATCGCCGCGGATTTTAGTGACATATTGCTTCCTCAAATGTATCTGCATCAGGGACTTGTAGTATAATCGTGATTCCCTGCAGAGACTCCTCAGCGCGGATTTCGTTACCGCGGCCCACACTATGTGCGTGGTAAAGCCGCAGTTACGTGGAATGTCTGCCGAAGATGGCTAAATCTTGTTTGCATCGCAGCCACAAAAAACGCGCTCCCTATCGGAAACGCGTTTTTCAAAATGGCTTGGAATCAATACTTAGCGGCGGCGACGGCCTTTAGCTAGCTTCTGCGTAATTAAGAACTGAATACTAGACTCAAGGCGATCCACTTCACTCGGATCATGACCTTCGGCAGCTGCGATACTGAGGGCTTCTTCTGCACGTGCTTGGGCTGATTCGACCGCGGAAAGATCGATATCTTTGACGTCAATGGCAGCCTCAGTGAGCACCGATACGGTGTTACCCAGCACCTTGGCGAAGCCACAGTCAACTGCGATGAACTCTACCTGGCCGTCTTTGAACACCTTTAACTCGCCAGCGACGACTTTGGTGACCAATGGAATGTGACCAGTCAGAATACCCGCCTCGCCCGAGTCAGTCGGCAATACGACCTGATCGGCCTCGGTACTGAGGACCTTTTCGTCAGGTGTAATAATTTCTAGAGTAATCATTCTGATTTGAATTCCTTATTGGTAGCGTCGCTGCTTAGCCCTTTTTATTTGCTTCGATAGCCATGTCGATTCCGCCCTTCATATAGAGGTCGTTCTCGGCTAGGTCATCGCACTCACCATTCAGGATCATTTGGAAACCCTTAATGGTGTCTGCAGTCGAAACGTATTCACCCGGAGTGCCGGTGAAGATTTCCGCAACGTGGAATGGCTGTGAAAGGAATTTTTGAACCTTACGTGCGCGGTAAACAGTTTGCTTATCTTCAGGAGACAACTCATCCAGACCAAGAATCGCAATGATGTCTTGGAGATCTTTGTAACGCTGCAGTACGTTTTGTACACCACGAGCACATTGGTAGTGCTCTTCGCCAACGATTGCTGGGTCAAGTGCGTTGGAGATCGAAGCTAGCGGATCCACCGCAGGGTAAATACCAAGCTCAGCGATCGAACGCTCAAGAACGATGGTAGAGTCCAAGTGGGCGAAGGTGTTCGCTGGCGCAGGGTCAGTCAAATCATCCGCAGGGACGTAAACCGCTTGGAAGGAAGTAATCGAACCCTTCTTAGTGGAGGTAATACGCTCCTGAAGGTTACCCATTTCCTGAGAAAGTGTTGGCTGGTAACCCACCGCAGAAGGCGAACGACCTAAGAGCGCGGACACCTCGGCTCCGGCTTGTGAGAAACGGAAGATGTTATCCACGAACAAAAGAACGTCTTGGTTCTTTTCGTCACGGAAGTATTCAGCCATGGTCAGACCGGAAAGCGCGACACGCATACGTGCACCAGGAGGCTCGTTCATTTGACCGTAGACCAGAGCCACTTTGGACTTACTGATATCTTTTTGATCGATCACACCTGCATCTGACATTTCGTGGTAAAGGTCATTTCCCTCACGAGAACGCTCACCCACACCGGCGAATACGGAGTAACCGCCGTGCGCCTTAGCAATATTGTTGATTAGCTCCATGATGACAACGGTCTTGCCAACACCCGCACCACCGAAAGCACCAACTTTACCGCCCTTAGTGAACGGGCAGATCAGGTCGATCACCTTTATGCCGGTCTCTAAAATCTCGGCATCAGTTGCTTGGTCGATCAGTTCTGGTGGCAGGCGGTGGATCGAGCGACGCTCGTCTGTTGCTACCGGGCCCTTTTCGTCAACTGTATCACCAGTCACGTTAAAGATGCGGCCGAGGACCGCTGGACCGACGGGGACAGAGATCGAAGATCCTGTGCCAACGACTTCCATGCCGCGAACGAGGCCGTCGGTGGAGGTCATCGCGACCGCACGGACAAGGCCTTCGCCCAAGTGCTGTTGCACTTCGAGTGTTAGGCTCTTTTCAGTGCTGCCGATTGTGTAGGCGATGGTGATGGCGTCGTAAATTTCAGGGACGCTGTCTTGCGGGAAGGCTGCGTCGACGACGGCGCCGATGACTTGGACAATTTTACCGTTTTTGCTCATGGTTGAAAAAGGAGTTAAATGTAAGAAGTAGAAGTTAGCTCTAGTGGGCAGATGCTGCGGCCGCAATTTCAAGAATTTCCTGAGTAATCGCAGCTTGGCGGGCTTTGTTATAGTCGAGAGTGAGATCGTCAACCAAAGTCGACGCGTTATCCGTAGCAGCCTTCATGGCGACCATGCGTGCACAATATTCGGCCGCACGGCTTTCAAGAAGGAGTTGGTGGATGATGACCTTCACATACAGGTCGGGGAGTGCATCGAGCACGGCTTCCGCCGATGGTTCGAAAATCATTTCACGGGTATCGCCACGTGCTTCCAGAGATGGCAGATCAGTGACGCGTTTTTTGAGCTGATCCAAGACTTCACGCAGATCAACAATCGGCAAGAGGGACTGAAGCACAGGCTCCTGCACGAGGACGTTAACAAAGCTTGGGTAAGCGACCTCGATGGTGTCGACTTCGCCATTCTTGTACGCGTCGATCAGAAGCTTCAGCATCGGGCGCAATTCAGAGAACGTTGCTTTGTCAGAAACAGTGAAATCCGCAATCAACCCGCGCTTTGAACGAGAGATAAACTGGGTCGCCTTACGGCCGACGGTGATAAACTTTGCCTCGCCTTTAACCTCCTCAACAATCTTACGAAATAGATTGGTGTTGAGTGCGCCGCAAAGGCCCTTGTCAGTTGAGAGAATCAGAATGCCACGTGTGTTGACTTCGCGCTTCTCAAAGAAGGGATGCGGAATCGTCGCACCAGTCAAATCGAGCTTTTCACCGACTGTATCCAGCAAGTCAGCCAGAAGCAGCGCGTACGGGCGCCCAGCGACAGCGGCGTCCTGAGCTCGTTTCATCTTGGAAGAAGAAACCAGCTGCATCGCACGCGTGATCTGCCGGGTATTCTTAACCGACTTAATGCGGCGGCGGATGTCGCGTAGATTAGCCATTTATTATATAAGATCGGAGTTCAGATAACAAAGGTCAGCGATTAAGCGGAAAAACCTGCCACCCACTCATCGAGGGAGGTCTTAAGAGCCGCTTCGGTTGCGTCGCTAATTGCTTTTTCGGCGCGGATGGTGCCCATCACTTTCGCACCACGAGTTTCGAGGAACTCACGCAGGCTAGAAGTGGCGGCAACGATTTTAGCGACGTCAATCGCATCGAAGAAACCATTCTGAACGGCATAGATCAGTGAGGACTGAACTTCGACAGGAATCGGGTTGAACGCAGTTTGCTTGAACAATTCAACCACACGCGCACCACGCTCGAGTTGAGCTTTGGTCTTCGCGTCGAGATCCGAACCGAACTGAGCAAACGCTGCAAGCTCGCGGAACTGCGCGAGCTGAAGTTTCACCTTACCAGCAACCTTCTTAATCGCCTTGATCTGCGCTGCAGAACCGACACGAGAAACGGACAGACCCACCGATACCGCTGGGCGGATACCTTGATTGAACAAATCTGTTTCGAGGAAGACTTGGCCGTCAGTGATCGAAATCACGTTGGTCGGAATGTAAGCGGACACGTCGCCTGCTTGAGTTTCAATGATCGGCAGCGCTGTAAGCGAACCATTACCATTGTCCTCATTCACACGAGCGGAACGCTCGAGGAGGCGTGAGTGAAGATAGAACACGTCACCAGGATACGCTTCACGGCCAGATGGGCGCTTCAGAATCAAAGAAATTTGACGATAGGCAACCGCTTGCTTGGAAAGGTCATCATAGACGATCAGCGCATCCATACCATTATTCATGAAGAACTCACCCATCGATGCACCAGAGAAGGGCGCGATATATTGGTTGGCAGGATTATCGCCAGCAGTCGCAGAAACGATAATGGTGTATTCCATCGCGCCAGCTTTCTCGAGTACGGCAATGGTGCGAGCGATGTTCGAATTCTTCTGACCAACAGCAACGTAGATCGAATAAACCGGCCGGAAGTCTTCAGGGAAGGTGCCGTCTTCGTTGCGGTGCTGGTTGTTGATCTTCGCTTGATTGATGATGGTATCAATCGCGATCGTTGTCTTACCAGTTGAGCGGTCACCAATGATGAGCTCACGTTGGCCACGCCCGATGGGGATCATCGAGTCGATAGACATGATACCCGTTTGCATTGGCTGATCAACCGACTTGCGCGGGATGATGCCGGGAGCGACTTGGTCGACAGGATATGTCTCTGTGGAGTTGATTGGCCCTTTGCCATCAATCGGGGTACCAATCGCGTCAACCACACGACCGAGCAGGCCCATGCCAACCGGAACAGAAAGTAGTTTCCCGGTGGTGGAGGCTTCGTCGCCTTCCTTTAACTTGGAGTAATCACCTAGGATAACGCAACCGACTTCATCTTCTTCGAGATTCAAGGCGATTCCGAAGACGCCCTGACCGAAATCGATCATTTCGTTATACATGGCACCGGATAAGCCTTCAAGCTTGGCGACGCCATCTGCGATGGCGACGATTCGACCGGTGTTAGATTTGACGGCGCTGGCTTGGAAGCTAGCGATCTCGTTTTCAATTTGTTCGACTATAGAGCTCATGAGAAACTAATGGTGAGAAAGTGTGTAAGGTTAGAGAGTGCGAATGTTGGTTATTTAACGTTCTCGGCAAGGCGCTGGAGGTGCCCGGCTACGGACGCATCGTACACATCGTCGCCGACGCGCACACGCACACCAGCAATTAGAGAAGTATCTTGTTGAGTGACCGCACTGACGGGGCGGCCATACATGTTGGAATAGGTCGTTTCAATCGCCTTTAACGCATCGTCACTCAATGCGCCTGGCGTCGACACAACGGCAGTCTGCAGCGCGATTTCGCGACGTAGATAGCCAAGGAAGGTCTTGAGAACCGTGAGGTGATGGCGGTGCTGCACCTGCTTGAGGGCAGCGAGGACTTCGCCAACTTTGGCTTCGGTCACGACGCCATTATCCTTAGACAGCTCTACGAGCTTCTTGGCTAAGCGGGTGATCTTTTGGTCGCGTTTCATCAGAAGGAAAAACTAAGGCTTAGCTGCCTGCGCTAGCCAATTCCTTGGCCGCAGAATCGGAAAAGGTTTGTTTCTCCGCATCTGAAAGGTCGCGAGAAAGCACCTTTGAGGACGTCGCCACAACCAGACGGGCGACTTCTTGACGCACATCCGCAAGCATCTTTTGGCGTTCGAGTTCGGTTGCTTCACTTGCTTTGCGGATGATCGCTTCAGCCTGTGCGGCAGCTTCTTGTGTCTTCTGCTCAATCATTTCCTTCGACTGTTCGCGGGACTCAGTCAGAATCTTTTGAGCATCCACCGCCGCGGTCTTGATTTTCTCAGCGCGCTCACGCTCAGCAGCAGCGAGTTGCGCCTTCATTTCTTCAGCATACTGAAGCCCGTCAGCAATTTTCTGTTGGCGCTCATCCAGCGTCGCAACGATTGGCTTAACGGCGAATTTGTAGAGAACCAAAGCGACCAGACAGAAGTTAATCATCTGCGCGATCAAGGTCGGAAGTTTCACACCGAACTTATCAGTGATCATAGTCAGCTTGTCGGCTTCGGCGGGCGTCGCCGCTTCACCGTGGGAAGCCACATCGCTAATTGCATCGTGAGCGCCTACGTGCGCGTCTTCAGCGGCGATGAGGCTGAACGGCACAGAAAGTGCGAGTAGCAGAGTGATGAAAATGGCCTTCATTATGAGGAAAGTAAATTAGATAGAGTCGGAAAAAGCCGGCGATCCGAAGATCGCCGGCAAAGCCTGATTTTGCCAGACTAGACAAGGAAGATTGCGAAGAAGACAATCGCTTCAGCGAAAGCCATGGCGATAATCGATTGAACCAGCACTTTAGTGGCTGCTTCAGGATTACGGCCAACACCCTCACAAGCTTTGAAGCCAATAAGGCCGATGCCAAGTGGCACCCCCAGGGCTGCCGCTGCTACGTGAATTTTACCTTCAACTGCTGCTAGAATTAGATCGTACATATTATTTGTATTTAGGTTGTTTAGTTTGCTTCTGCGTCGTCCACGGTTTGCTTCATGGTCCCGAACGCGGAAAGGCTTGATTAGATTAGTGTGCTTCTTCGTCGTGATTAGTCATCAACCCGATGTAAATAGCGACAAGTAGCGTAAAGATCAGCGCTTGAACCATCCCGACGAGCACTTCGTAGAAGTAGAATGGAATCGGCACGATATAAGGTGCCATTCCTGTCATGCTCGTGAGCAGGTTTTCGCCACCGAAGACGTTACCGAACAAACGGAAGGACAGTGAAACTGGGCGGAATGCAATCGAGACGATTTCAATAATACCAACCATAAAGAAGATGGGCGCCAAAAGTATGTAAATTAGCTTTGGCGTTTCTTTTTTGTCGGCCTTGTTGCCAAACAGCTCCCAGGCAAAAAATTTCGGCCCCGCCACTTTAAGGCTGATCACAAACCACGCGATCATCGACACTAGCGCCATGCCCAGGGTTGCATTTAAGTCGGCACTCGCAGGACGCATCCAATACGTAAAGTGACCGTGCTCAATATGCCCAAAGACCCCAACGCCTGGAATCAGCCCACTCCAGTTATGAATAACAATAAACAGGAAGAGGCCGATCAGTAGCGGGAATGCCAGCGGAAATGCTTTTTTTCCAACAATCGGCACCAGTAAATCGCGTAGTCCATCGATTAAACTTTCAATCACTGCCTGCCCTTTGCTCGGGATCAACTTCGGCGTACCGACCGAAAGACGAATGGCCAAAATCAGCACAATTGAAATCACCCAGGTCGTTAGAATCGAGTTTGTGATTGGTAGGCCAAAAAGCTCCGTCAAGTGATACGGAGACGGGCTCACACCATCCGCAGCATGCAGCGCGGATGCCGTTCCAGAGAGGAGAAGGACTGTTGGTAGTAACTTGTTCACGAAGAACTGAAAAAAGTTGTTTGTTGCGGCGAGGAACCGCTGGAAAGGCGAACTTCATGTAGCCGCAACCATGTTGCGTCAACACCTAATGATTCTTTTAATCTTAGCATTAGTTGGACTTATGGCTTCTATCAATTCCACGTGTTGTATCTAAACTTGCGCCGCAGTGCACATCGCCTAATTGTTATTCAGATTGCAGCATAGCCATGAGTAGCCCGACCAATTTAACCGACAGCATTGCACGCCTCCGCGACCGCAAGGGCGGCTCTAATATTGTCAGCGGAAAGCGCCCAGCAGCAAAACCACCTGCGCCGCGCAACAACCCACGCAGCGAACGCCGATTCGCGACGGATTCGTTCATGTTGTTTGCCTACATATTGCTAGGTATCGCGACCGCCTGCCAGCTGATCCTCATCGCCTGGCTGGATATTATTTAAGCCCGCGCGGCTAGACCCGACGCGCGATCACCGAGTGGTAGCCGTCCATCAATTCCTGGAAATAGGTCTCCATCTCGTGCGGCCACTCCGCCGCCGTGTCGATCTCCCACTCAGGGTGCGCCTGTAAATGCTCCACCGTCCACTCGTAGTACGGCAAATCGTCTGATCGGAAGCAGAACCGTCCGCCCGATTCCGTACGCCGCGCCACTTCATCCAGAAATGCCACCTGCACCATACGGCGACGATGGTGCTTCGCTTTAGGCCAAGGATCAGGGAACAGGAGCACCGTCATATCAAAGCGTATCCGCTCCGGCAGCACTTCTAGAAATTCACCCAATTCCGCTTTAAAAAAATGCAGATTCTGCAGCTGGCGCTTATCCCGTTTATCGAGACCCTTGCGAATCCGCCAAGAGATGAGATCAATCCCCACGCAGGTTTGCTCGAGGTTTTCCTCTGCATAACTCGTGAGCCAGTGGCCATGGCCACAGCCAGCCTCAAACAAGATGCGGTCGACTCCCTCCAGCGCAGCGCCACACTCCGTTCTCAACGCGGCCTTACGCTCTGTTTGTTTTTTTAATTCACGAGCATGCGCTGCTGAAATTTCCATAATGCCCGTTTATGCACCGCCACACTCGACAAGGTCAAGGCAGTTGAGACCCACAAATCCCCCGTCTCACGACGGAGGCCACCAAACAATGTGACCTCGATCTGTTAGTCGGGGAGCACCATCTGGCATCGATCGTCAGATCGGGGAACAGCTGAGTCCGCGACCCGGCACAGGCACTGCGCCCATCACTCTTTCACCCTGACCTAACCACTAGCATCGCGGGATCAACCAGCTGGCGACGACGATTCCTCCGCTTGCGACTGCTTATAGGGCAGACTAAAATAAAATTTAGCCCCCTGCCCCGCTTCGCTCTCGACCGAGACGCTGCCACCATGCTGTTGCACAATATGCTTGATGATACTCAACCCAAGCCCCGTGCCGCCACTTTCACGCGAACGCCCTTTATCCACCCGGTAAAAGCGCTCGAAAATATGCGGGATGTCCTTCTGTGGAATGCCAGGCCCGTCATCGGTAACCGTGCACAGCACTTTGTTTTTCGATTCATCATATCGAGCAGACACAGTTAGCAAGGTAAAATCAGGCGCATAGCGGAACGCATTTTCGATTAGATTATCAAACACTTGCTGAATCCTAAAGCGATCAAAGGCAAACTCCCCTACCCGCTCATCAAAATCCAGCTTGATTGACTGTTCTTGGGCATTCAGCCGCGATTTATACGGCTCTAACATCTCTTCTAGCAATTGCTGCAGGGACTGCATCGAAGTTTGTATCCGCTCCGGGTTGGACTCCAAGCGCGATAGCACCAATAGGTCCTCCACTAGTAAGTGCAGGCGCTGTGCATTGTTCACAATCTTATCCAAAAAGCGCGCACGCGTCTCTTCGGGTAAGGTGGCATGATCCTCGACCAGCGTTTCCGCAAATCCCTTAATAATCGTTAAAGGGGTGCGCAACTCATGAGACACATTGGCCACAAAATCGCGTCGCACTACCTCAAGGCCCTTCAACCGGGTGATGTCATGCAGTACCAATAGCGTCGACTCTGTACCCTGCCCAGACACGCCACACACCGCCACGCATGAAACCTCAAACCAGAGGACCTCGCCTAGGCGCTCAACACTCACCTCCTGCCGCTTCGGGTTGTGGTCCTCGCGATACGCTTTTAAAAACTCTAGCAGACTGGTCGAACGCAACGCAGTCTCCACCCGTGCACCCTTCAATGCTCGCGTTCGCTGAAATAGGCGCTGGGCCGAATCATTCACAAATTCAATTACATGTTGATCGTTAAAGATAATCACCGCCTCTTGAATCGACCCCAACAACGCCTCCAACTGATTCGAAAGCCCTGACTCCACGTCGGCATAACCACGATAGCGAACAATCAAACCATTTGTCTCCTTGATCAGCCCATCAAACCCCAAACGCTTCAACATCGAAGTTGGCTCATTCACCAACATACAACGATTCCGGCGGACCGCATCCTGTAACTCGCGCGCGATACGCCGGGTCTTCAACGCCGTCGTCAAAAGCACGATCAAAGCCGCACAAAGCAGCGAACTCAGAAAAATAACCATTAGATATCGACGGCACGGTAGCCGACCCCGCGAACGGTCTCGATCAAATGTGCATACGCCCCCAACTTTTCTCGAACACGGCGTACGTGCGTGTCCACCGTGCGCGTCTCTATATCAGTGTCATAGTTCCAAACAGCCACGAGCAAATGCTCCCGCGACTGCACGCGTCCCTTGCGCTCCATCAGTAGTTGTAACAAGCGAAACTCGGTCGCAGTCAGGGTCACCTCTACACCATCGATGCTCAACTGATGTAACTCTGCATCTATCAGCACCCCGCTGATTTCGATACGCGTGGACTTAGTCGTCTGTGTCACTGTCGCGCTACGTGCTAGAAGCTTTCCCACACGAATTGATAACTCTTTCATATTAAACGGCTTAGGCAAATAATCGTCCGCGCCCAGCTCCAAGCCTTGAATCCGATCTTCGGTTTCTCCACGCGCTGTCAGAAAAATGATAGGGACATGCTTCAGTAAAGGATCGGCACGCGCCATGCGGCACAGTTGCAAACCACTCAGCACAGGCATCATGATATCAAGAATCATAATCTCAGGCTCAAAGTCACGCGCAGTACTGGCAAATAACAAAGGATCATTCAATGCCTGACAGCGATAGCCTTCCTGCTCGAGTTTATACTTCAATAACTCTGTGACATCAGACTCATCATCGACGACTAGGATACGCTGGGCTTTAAGAGTATGCATACTGTGGAATTGAGAATAATTTATAACAAGCGTTCACCATCGAAAAGCAACGACCGTTCTTTAGGCACTTACACATTTCGCTAAAACAAAAAATAAGTCGCTCTACCTCAACGCTTAAACACTTAAAGAGAAGACACTCAAGAGATTTTACCCAGCGTCACACGATTGTCACGATCACTCCCCCTAGGTTCGCCCTCGCGAACCAAATTAGCAGCTCTCCACTAAGCTTTTTTCTTGTTCGCGCGACGCGCTTCCAGATGCACCATCAGGATGCTAATATCCGCAGGATTTACGCCACTAATACGATTGGCCTGGCCCAGCGTACGCGGCATAATTTCGATCAACTTTTGCGCGCTCTCAGCCCTCAATCCTTTGACTAGAGAGTAATCAAACCTATCCGGGATGCGGATGTGGTCGATGTGCTTCATCTTCTCAATCTGCTTTCTCTCACGCTCAAGATAACCCTTGAACACGACGCGGTAGTGCACCTCTGCGCGCACCTCTTTAGATTCAGCTTTCAACGCTTGCGGAAAGTCGTCCTGCAAATGAGAACGACGCAAGTGAAGCGCATAGCTCTCCCCTGCCCTGAGTTCGTCTTCCAGCCGCTGCGTCCACTTAGCGACCTTAGCGGCCTTCGACATAATCCGCTTTAGTCGCTGAATACCAACGAGTTGCAGCTTTTCAGAGTGCTCCATTAAGCGTATTTCTGCACTCGGATGGTTAAACAATAGTCGATGCTCGGCACGGCTGGAAAACATCCGATACGGCTCTTTGGTTCCCTTCGTGACTAGGTCATCAATCAATACCCCCAAATACGCCTCGTGGCGCTTGAGCACTAATGGCTCACTGCCGCGCAACTTCTGCACTGCATTCACGCCGGCGATAAGGCCCTGCCCTGCCGCCTCCTCATAGCCAGACGTCCCGTTGATCTGGCCAGCAAAGAATAGATTCTCCACCTTCTTTGATTCAAGCGAAGGAAATAATTGTGTCGGCGGCGCAAAGTCATACTCCACCGCATACGCCGGGCGTAGCATGTGAACCTTCTCCAAGCCATCGATACTCCGCAGCATGTCCAACTGAACACTAAAAGGTAAACTGGTTGAGAGCCCATTGATGTACCATTCGTTGGTATTGCGCCCTTCTGGCTCAAGAAATAGCATATGCCGCTCCTTGTCGGCAAAGCGGACGAACTTATCTTCAATACTTGGGCAGTAGCGCGGGCCAGTGCCCTCGATTTGACCCGAGTACATCGGCGACAAGTGCAGATTATCGGTCACCACTTGCCGCGTCTCCGCCCCAGTGTAAGTCATCCAGCAAGACACTTGATCTTTACCCGGCAACCACCCCAGCTTGCGTTGGCCCGGATGTTCCACGTGGAACAGTTCATGCTCTGACTCACGGGCGCCCTGCTCGGATTGTTCCACGTGGAACACATTATCAACCCCGCGGGTATCATAAAAAGCAAACAAGGTCGGATCAGGATCACCCCGCTGCTCTTCGAGTTGGCTGAAATCGATACTACTTCCCAAAATACGCGCCGGCGTGCCAGTCTTGAGCCGCTCAAGCTCGATACCTGCCTCTTGAAAAGAACCCGAAAGCCCTTCCGCAGAGACATCGCCCATCCGGCCACCCTTATTGGTGTTCTTGCCCACGTGCATCAGGCCACGCAGAAAGGTCCCCGTAGTGACCACCACCGTCCTCGCATAGAAATCTACGTCGAGGTTGGTGCGCACGCCCACCACACGCCCGCCTTTATAGATAAGCCCCTGAACCATCGCCTGAAACAAGTCGAGATTGGCCTGAAGCTCGAGTACGTGCTTCATCCGGTACTGATACGCCTTCTTATCACACTGCGCACGTGGCGCCTGCACCGCCGGGCCCTTTGATGCATTTAACAAACGAAACTGAATCGCCGTCGTATCGGTATTAATCGCCATCTCCCCGCCAAGTGCATCAATCTCACGCACCATATGTCCCTTAGCCTGGCCACCAATCGCTGGATTACAGCTCATTTGAGCGACAGTATCTAAATTGCCAGTCAGCATCAAAACATCGGCACCCAGCCGCGCAGCGGCAAGGGCAGCTTCACAGCCAGCATGACCGGCTCCACAGACAATCACATCGTAGGGCTGGTTCGGCCCAAATTTTAATCCACCACTCATTTTCCGATACAAAACTGTTTAAATAGACTGTCGAGCATACGCTCATTATCCACTTTACCAACTACCTTACCGATAGACTCCACAGCAGCACGCAAATCTGAAGCAATCAACTCAGACAAATCATCCTGCTTCATTTTCTGCGACGCCAACTCTAATGAGTCATAAGCCTCACACAGCGCACTAGCATGGCGGGCATTGACGACGACACCATCGGTCGCATTCGGTTGCTGCACTGCAGACTCAATCGAATCTATCCAAAGCTCGCGAAACGCCTGTAGGCCATCGTGCTCTTGCAGCGATATACGTGCGTGCTGAAATTCAGGCAGAAAATCGTGATGCTCGCATGCATTTGGTAGATCGATTTTGTTTTCAACCACAATTGTATTCTTAGGCGTCATTTGAGCCAGCAGCGACTCGGGCAGGGCAGGGGAGGGCAACGAGGCATCCAGCATCAGCAAAAAGAAATCTGCAGTTTCAGCCTGCTCAATCGTATGGTTGATGCCAATTTGCTCAATCACATCACCGGCTTCATGCAGACCCGCCGTATCCAGAATCTCAATACGCCAAGGGCCCACCATTAAAAACGCTGAGATGTAGTCACGAGTCGTGCCTGGCATATCACTAACAATCGATCGATCTGAACCAGTCAGCGTATTAATCAAACTGCTCTTACCCACATTCGGCTCACCAATAATTAGCGCCTTAACACCCTCGTGCAGTAGCGCTGTATAACTTTGAGTATCAATTAGTTCCGAAATCTCAATGATTAACTTTCGCAGCTCTGCAGCAGGTCCTTGCTGATCCTCACTGGGCAAATCTTCTTCAGGAAAATCAATATATGCTTCGAGATGCGCCATGACACTCAGGAGCCGATCCGTCAACTCACTCATCTTACGCCCAACTGAACCGTGCAACTGTCGCTGCGCTACTTCAATACTGCGATCCGAACGCGCTCGAATCAGATCTGACACCGCCTCGGCCTGACTTAGATCCATCTTACCATTTAGAAAGGCAGTGCGCGTAAACTCGCCTGGCTCTGCCGGCCGGCAACCACGAGCAAAGAGATCCGCGATGATTTTCTGCACGATCAAGGGATTGCCATGAGGAGCGATTTCAAGCATCGCTTCGCCCGTAAAAGACTTACCCAGCTCGAAGTACGTGACAACACAGTCATCAATACTCGCACCAATTACATCCTGGTAAGTGCCAAAATGAGCATAGCGCGGCGCGAGAGCTTGCTCGCGACCTAAAATTTCAGCCGAGAGGCCCGAACAAGCAGGACCACTCAAGCGAATCACCGCGATGGCTGATTCGCCAGCCGGAGTCGAAAGAGCAACTATTGTATCAGTGGCGGGCATAATGCCGCAAAGTTCGTCACATATGCCGTGGCGTCAAGTACACATCTGCAGCGCTCTATTTAGCGATGAATGAGTTCCCATCTAGAGTAGGGCACGTAGAGTGAAAAATAGACCCATCCTTGATGGTTTAAAACCATAAAAATGCACCCTTCGTAGTAGGTGAGAGCTCAAACACTTCTGCAACCTACAACACGGGCAGGGAGGGGGGGGGGCACTGTAACTCGATATCTTTAGCTAGATTACACTCAGAATGCTCGCAGCATTAAGCTTACGTGAGACCTGACTATAACTCACACCTTTAGTTCTACTCGGGTTGAGCTACTTCACCAGTCAGTGACTCTCCGCCGCGGACCTGAACTTTGGACATGATCAATTCTGCCAACTCTGCAGCTAGTTCTGGGTTATCTTTAATGTGTTGCTTCGCAGCCTCACGACCTTGGCCGATCATTTCGCCTTTATATGAAATCCATGAGCCCTTCTTCTCGAGCATCTTATGCTCGACGCCTAAATCAACCAAAGAACCCGAGTGCGAGATGCCTTCGTTGTACATGATATCGAATTCGGTCTCCGTGAATGGGGGAGCAACCTTATTTTTGACCACCTTAATACGCGTCCGATTGCCGACCACCTTGCCCGACGACTCTTTAATCTGGCCGATTCGACGAATGTCCATACGAACCGAAGAGAAGAACTTCAGCGCACGGCCACCAGGCTGAGTTTCAGGGCTCCCAAACATAACACCAATTTTTTCGCGTATCTGATTGGTGAAGAGAACCACACATTGTGATTTGCTAATACACGCGGTGAGACGGCGCATCGCCTGACTCATCATACGTGCTTGAAGGCCGACGGTCGTGTCACCCATCTGACCATCCAGTTCGTGTTTAGAAACGAGGGCGGCGACCGAATCGACCACGATAATATCGACCGCACCAGAACGAATCAGTGTTTCAGTGATATTTAGTGCATCTTCGCCACTTTCAGGCTGCGACACCATTAAATTTTCAAGATCAACACCCACCACCTTTGCATAGCGTGGATCAAGCGCGTGTTCCACATCAATAAATACGGCGTTGCCGCCTTGCTTCTGAGCTTGAGCAATAATGCTCAAGCAAAATGTCGTCTTTCCAGAACTCTCGGGCCCGTAGATTTCGCAGACACGCCCACGGGGGAGACCGCCAATCCCTGTGGCCAGGTCAATGGCGATCGAACCAGTGGAGATGACATCAATCTCCATTTTTGTCGCTTCGCCCAGTCGCATAATAGCGCCATTGCCGAACTGCTTATTAATCCCCGAGAATGCTAGATCCAAGTTTTTGCGATCCGCTTCGGGATTGCGTGCTATTTTTTTAATTTGTGCTTTTGCGGCCATATCAGTAGTGAGTTTGTTGTTAGTGTTGATTTATAAATTAGATTGAGTACGACTTTGACGATGGCAAGTTTAAATGATAATTTGTTCACTATATTAGTGGCCCACTCAAATCAGCAAGAATTCGGCTGCTACCTACAGACACAAAGGAGCACATCGAAGATCTGTATCACTAGCGAGGGCTTGGAAGCCTTGCTTTTCAAGGGTAGCGCACGCCCTAATACCCGCGAGGATAATGTTTTTCGGACGCCGTTCATGAAATGGTTGCATGCTGTTCAAAACATGTCGTTTAAAGAAAAATGGTCACAACTAGCGTCACAAGGCACTAATTTCCAACGAGCCGTCCGGCGCACGCTGCTCGAAATTCCACTAGCGCAGCGAGTGAACTACAAAGAAATCGCCACTCGTATTGGGCAACCTACAGCCAGTCGCGCAGTCGGCTCAGCAATTGCAGCAAATCCCATTGCATTACTTATTCCATGTCATCGTGTAGTGCCTGCAGTGGGTGGCACTAGAATCTATCGCTGGGGCTTTGAGCGTAAACTTGCACTCGTGGAGGCTTAGCAGTTAGAAAGGGCCGACCTGTATCAACTATTTCAGTAAAACTATGCCGACTAACAAACCAAAAACTCCAGTGCCCGATGGGGTGCGCTATGCTCGTTGGGCAGGGCATGCCCTGGGATGTATTTTAATCTGCGCAGCAATTGTCTCTGTAATCCGAGGTCTAGAGGGGACTTTCAATAGCATTAAAGCCAGCTACTTCATCCTGTATGGTTTCGTGCTAAATATCCCATTTATACGGATCTCAGATGCTCGGTGGAAATTGATCTACGGGATGTTGGTTTTTTGTTCGGTCGCCTTCGTCTTCGTGATGGTAGTATCGGTCATGTTTAACTACATGGATGCGGCAGATCGCGGCGAACGCCTTGGGGTGCCGGGGCTTGAGGGTACTTTAATCTTTCTAGCGCTCATGCAAGTACCAGCCGTCCTGTTTCAACGTAGGCCTGACTTAATTGACTAAATGGGCGCACGGTACAAACACGTCATCTGGGACTGGAACGGCACACTACTCAACGACACCGAGCTATGTGTCGATGTGCTCAATGCATTACTTGCCAGGCGGGGCAGGGCGCCACTCTCAGAGCAAGACTATCGCAATCATTTCGGGTTTCCCGTCGTTAACTTTTACGACTACCTCGGCTTCGACATCGATACAGATAGCTTTGATCGAGTCAGCCGTGAATTCATTGACGACTATCAAGCGCGCTGTTTTGACGAATGTAAATTACATCCCGGAGCAGATCAAGTTCTCACAGATCTTGCGCAACTGGGCATGAGCCACTCGGTGCTTTCGGCCGCAAAACAAGAAGCACTCAACGAAGGCATACGCCATTTCGGCATCCGAGCACACTTTATGGGCCTGATAGGCACAGATAATATCTATGCCCAAGGAAAAGTCGCACAAGGCCACCATTGGATCGAACAACTCCACTGGCAGCCAGATGAGATCGTCTTGATTGGAGATACCTTACACGACTTTGAGGTAGCCGAAGCCATTGGTACGCATTGTATCCTGATGGCACATGGCCACCACAGCTCCGAACGACTAGACCAGACCGGCGCGCCAGTGGTGCATTCGTTGCGGGAACTAGTGCAACTGCTACGATCGCCGTGATACCTTCGTCGTTAGGGCATAGACCACCACCTAGGCTCCACCTACTGTAAACAACACAATGTAGGCAGGCATTGAAAAATACAATTGCCAGAAATCAGTTTAAGAAGTGAGTTAGCCGACATATTGAAATTAGGCAAACTACCTGCGCCTAAGCAATCGACACACTCCAACGCGTTTCTGATGAACCCCACTCAGGGTGTTCTCCGCGAACAGAGCCACTTTCACCATTTTATGGACATTGCTATTGTCACTGGGGCTGAAACTCCACTCGGACTTCGCTTGATCGAAGACCTTATTCGCCAAGGGTGCCGCGTGCACGGGATCGGCAACAATTTTTCACACGTCACTTTTGCACATAAGCATTTTGTTGCACATGCAATTGACTTGAGCGATCTCGAAGTAGTTGCCCACACTGCCGCAGCCATTATCGAGCAGGAACAGGCTATTCATATCCTGATCCATGCAATCGATGTGACGCCAGGTTCTATCTTTGAGCAACTACCCGTCGGCAACCTCGAAGCCATCCTTAAGGTCGGACTGCTTGGGCCCGTAATGCTCACACGCATGGCTTTGCCTAACCTCCTACGCTTTCGCGGCCAACTGATTAACATTATTCCAGCTAATAAGAGCGGCCACATCGCTAGCGCAGTCAACGCCCTCATCGAAGGCGGCTTGCGTGAGATGAACACTGCATTGTTTGATCAGGCACGCGATGCTGGTCTGCGCGTAACAAATCTCATCCTTCGGCAAAATACAGTGACGGATGATGCGACCTTCACTGATAAGCACTTGCAAACCCGCATCGATGCCGAGCATGTCGCCCGCACTGTCGAGCAATTGCTCAATCCGAACGAACCAAACGTCCCCAACGAAATCACTCTACATCCGCGCCTCAGTGGCGCCGCTGAGGAAATTTTGCCTGAAACCGCCTTACCCATCGATCCGTACAATTCCGTGGTGCTACCTCCGCAAAAGTACTGCCCACCAGAACAAGAGGCCATTCTCACTAGAGAACCGGACCAAATCGAGCGCACCATTCCTTACACAGATGAGGAAATAGAGGAGAAAATCGCCTCAGCTATCGAGGACTATGAATCTCAGACTGAGCGCCACAAAGAGCCTAAGAGGAATAAGAAAAATACGCGTAAAGATGGTGACCGTGAACTGAAACAGTCTCGCTCTGGGTCAAGAGAACAGTCTGACCAGCCAAAAAAAGACACTTTAATCGGCGGGGAGCAATCGGACCAACCGAAATCACGTCGTGGTCGTCGCCGTGGCGGACGCAACCACAATAAGAGTCGCGAACAACAAGAAGACGACACTCCAAATAGCAACCATGAGCGCAACAAGTCAGCCTTTAAGGAAACCAAATCTCTAACTGGTGACAAAAATAAGTCCTCCAGATCTAAAAAGGACAAAAATTTAGAGAAAACGCCACGGCCTGGACGTAATCGTAGCCGCAAGCCTGTTGTTAGGCCTGATGAAAAATACGCTGCTTACAAGCCATCTAGTACTCCGGCAACTGAACCCTCCAAAGCTAAGCCTAAACAGCCCAAACAAGATTCATTCCAACCCCGAGAAGTCGTGCTTAAAGCGCCAAACTCTAAAAAGAAGGCTGCCAAGCCGAAAAAAACACCAGCGAGCAAAGCACAAAAGCAACACTTATTGGTATCTGACACGCCCGCAGTGAAGAAAAAAGCAGCAAAGAAAGCGGCTAAAAAGACCACTAAGAAAGTCGCAGTCAAAAAAGTAGCAGCCAAGAAAGCGGCTAAAAAAGCAGTGGTAAAAAAGACAGCCACAAAGAAAAGCACCCCAAAGACTCCTGCAAAAAAAGTGACCAAGAGGGCCGTCAAGAAAGCAGCGAAAAAAGCCGAATAGAGTAGGGGACTTGCTGGTTACCACTGAAACCCAATTGCGTTGAGAAACGCACTGGCAATAATATTATGCCCGACGGCATTGGGATGCACGCGATCTTCACAAAGTTGCGAAGTATGGTTGTGCTTCAACCAAACATTAAATGCAGCCTGCAGATCGACAAATCGCAACTCATTGCGCTCAGCAATTGCACGAGCGGCGGCTCCATAGTGATCCATCAACTCGCGCATCGGCTCTTTTGCATTCGTCTCCAAGAAGAATGGTGACATTATCACCATGCCTTGCACCTGAGGTAATGTGCGCTCGACCAACCCCTGCAACTTCTCGCTGTAGGCTGGCAACGACACTTGCTCATCAAGTGGAGTATCAAACTGACGCCAAACATCATTAATCCCAATCATAACCGACACCCAATCTGGTTGATGCGCTAATACATCCACATCCCAACGCACTTCTAAATCCGTCACACGGTTGCCCGAGATGCCCGTATTCAAATAACGAACCTTTACCTCGGGATGATGCGCGTCTAACAGAGCCTGCACTTGAGCCACGTAACCA